>Ga0214544_1005408_pt1 | contig 24757 bp, 7 predicted proteins | sample CNSS3metaG_FD_160074 | JGI IMG/M metagenome (GOLD analysis project Ga0214544, IMG submission 160074) | Root nodule microbial communities from cowpea collected in UCLA plant growth center, Los Angeles, California, USA - CNSS3 | ecosystem: Host-associated > Plants > Roots > Nodule | place: USA... | reverse complement strand
TATATATATATATATATATATATATGTGTGTGTGTATGTATGTGTGTGTGATTTGCTCTTCACACAATTTATTTAATGGGGAAAAAAACTAGTTGATCTATTGAAGATTTTACACTGATTTTAAATAATATCAAATTATACTAAGTGAAAATCTTAAATCTTAATTAGGTTAAGTTAGATTTAATGTTTTAAAAGTGAAATTAAACGTTATATTGTAACTGTCATTGTTTATTCACATGTTTTTTATTAATTTAACTTTGATTTTGTTTTATTACTCTTCATCTAGAACTATTCATTAGTTTTTTTTACTGTCTTTTTCTCAATAAGTCTTTTTTATTGTTTATTTTTTTACATCTTTGAGTTTTTACATTATTTCCATCATTTGATGTTATGTCCATTCTTAGTTGTGTTTTTTCTTACTTTTTGCTAAAACACAAATTCTTGAAGTGCTTGGATTAATTGACTATTATTTTTTTCTTAAAAGTACTTATCTATTTAAGATAGTATTTTGGGTGTTGGAATAGCAAGAAGAATTCCTTGTGAAGATTTCAAACATTTGAGAGAAAAAGAAACTTACCAAAAAGTCCAAACAAACACAAATTGTATTGTCTTTTCTATTTTGTAAATTTTGTCACGGAATTATGTGTTGTTTTGGAAATCTTTGGTGCAATCTCGTCACTTAAACTAAACATTGTAATAATTTGTGTGTTAGACTTGTGAAAATGTGTCAAGAACTTTAAGTTTCATTTGGATTTCACTTTAGGATCACGTCTAGTTTACTACTTGTTTTCTTCTTCTTTTTTTACTTTTATTGTTTTTCTTAAAAGCTTTCCTTTATTTTTCTTCTCTACCTTTTGTGGTAAATTTGGGAGTTTTCCTGCATTCCAATAGAGCCCTTCCTTTGATCCTTAAGAATCCTTGCACACACACTTCAAAAAATATTTTTCAGGTTTTTATTATGAAAATTTATGAAGGTACTTTTAGGACAAATTCTGACCAGGAACTTTGTTATTAATTTGTCTAATCATTAGGGTTGGCAAAACAGGTTAGTCTGGCCTGTTTTGTCCTGTCCTCCTTTTGGCCCGCCAACAATGAGTCGAGTTGGATTGGTCCATCACTAGGAAGCGGGTTGGACACAGTAACCTGTTCCGCCTCAAGGCGGATCGATGGGCTGGACCATCACTCTTTTTTTTAAATTTCTTTTAACTTTTTTTTTATATTTTTAATTTTATTTTAACTTTTTAAAAAAATTTGTTTATAAAATTTTTTATATACATAAATTTGTTTATATAATATAGATTCTTTTTTAATTTTTTTAATTTTTAAACATAAAAAAATTAAAAAAGAAAAAGAAAAATGGGTTGACGGACCAGGACGGGTGACCCACCTATTTGGCGGACTAGGCGGGCCGGACCACAACGGATTGGTGGGGTAGGAAATTCCAATCCGGTCCATCCTTTTCTTGGCAAGCTAGTGAACTTAATTCGCTTTGACATGTCGTCTAATTATAATTCACCTCTCTCCAATGTGAGAAGGCTTGTACAACTTTAAACATATTTTCTTTTTATAAATTTCCTTTGTAAAAACCTTTGCATTTCGTGATATTTTTGAAACCTTTGTGATGATATTTTTTTCATCCAAAATGAGTGATCATTCCAATCAATCTAGTGTGCATGTCTAGCAAAGTTTATCAGACATATCATTATTTGCACCACCCATAAATATCTAGTTTTATGTTAGAGATATTTAATAGTGACAGATCTTTAAAAAATATTTTAAAGGTGTCAAAATTTTATTTATAATATATACAAATTTAAGAGAGTCAAATATACTAAAATTAAAAAGATTTATTTATATACTAATTTTTATATATGTTGCTATGAAACCACGCCATTGATGTTTAATCCTGGAAGTCACTACAAATCTTCAAAAAATATTTTGGAGACCAAGATTAATATGTAAAATTTTAAGGGTAGCAAATAAATAAAATATATTAAAATTAAACTTAATTGATGTCATATAAACTAAAAATAAGATCAAATTAAACTATATAAATGGTTATAAACCTTTACTTACGTCATCAATCAAATCTAAATAGTAACAAAATAAAATAAAAGTTCCATTAATAATATAGAAGTTTTTTTTCTTCTATAAAATAAATATAAAAGGTATTAAAAATTTTACACATTAATATCATAATTAGATTTTCTTAAGTTTTAAATTAGTAATTTTTATCATGATAATGTCTTCTCACTTCAATCACTAACTTTATGTTGTAACATTTCTTACAAAATTATCTTCTATAAAATAAGCTTGTGAATTTCCATTAGAATCTAGGAATTATAATTAAAACCTTAAGATTAGAATTAATGTACAAAATCAATTGACTTATGACTCATAGGTTGATTTCGTATTCGCTTTGACAATGATAAATGTCTAAGTCACAGCACTTCATAAAGTTGGTGTGAATGAAGAGTTTGAATTTCATGTATTTTAACATAACTTATGAACTGAAAAGATACAGATATCTCAATCAAGAATTTTAGCACATCCCTTTAATTACGCTCTGTCTCAACATAGTTGTTTGCGACAGTGACATCTCTTTGGTCACACACCTTAAACTCAAACATTAACCAAACTCAAAATTAACGAAAGATCGAGTCAAAATGTAGAAACTCAAACACCAATGTTGACTTCATATGATGGTTGGAGATTTATTTTAACTAATTCAGTTTAAAATTTAAACACCAACTTATAACATGTAAAAAGTGAAAAATATTAATTACCGTTAAAAGTGATTTTTAAGCCTATTTCAATCCCAGAAAATCTTGTAAGATAATATTTGCACTTTACTTATATACTATAGAATTATCTTATCTCTAGTTGACGTGAAACTTCCAACAATTATCTAAAATTATATCAATGACTCTTTTACCTATGATCTAGAGAATCCGATGTATAACTAAATACTCAATGATTTGTATCCATAAACAAGCTTGTTGCGGTCAATAAAATAAACCCTAATGTTTCAAATGATAGCTATTTGTTCCTAATGGATCGTATAACCATACTACTATACTATTTGTTTATATAAGATTTGTCTCCATTACAGGAAGCATGCCATGTACTCAAACTCTTACTATTCAAACAATGACAAAAATATGCACAAAACTTATTTAATCAGTTGTTTTTTTTTTCGCATAATGCACAATGTGTACCAGCCACTTGGTCTTTTTTTTTCTGTGTGAAAAGAACATTTTCATAGCATTGTACAATAGTAAAATAATTATTTTATAGGCAGTTCAAAATACAGATGTTGAATATTGGTGTCAAATATTACATCCCAGATTCAGGAGTTGCTTTAGCTTTAAATTAACTTATATATCTTTCAGCAATGCCTAATTACAAAAAAAAAAAAAAATCCAGCATATGAAAAAGAATTGTTAAATTTGAAAATGACACAAGTCCGAAATAGTTTTTGAATTTTTTGTTTAGTTATTTTTTTTTAACATTTGTTTAGATAAATAAAAGGACATGAAATATTCAACAATGTCTAATTAATATCTACTAAAATATATTTATTGTTAATTAAAATTTATTAAGAATTGCAAGATATGTCTGATATTTTTGATAGGGAATGTGAGTCCGGAATGTTTTAAGAAGTACGTTAAAAAATAACAATTCTCTTAACTTTAAAAATCAATTAAATTAAAAAACATAGGATTAGTTTACGTAAACTGATAAACATACATAAAATCTCAATAGTTTTTTGGTGGTTTAGATTAGTTGATGGAAATTGGTGTAAATTTTCCTGTATTCAAACTTTCAATACTCATTCATATATAGATAAATTTCACAATTTTCAACAACCATATCTATAATCTAATTTGAACCACCATAATTGGTAAAACTAACTGTTATAACGGATCTTACCGTGATTACTCATTACTTTTAAGTAATTTATTCAGGTTGAAATGATTAAAACATAAAATACATTTACGTGTCATAAAAGTTATATATTTTAAAAAAATTATACTTTTAGTTTATTTTTATCTTCCATTATGATTTTTTTATAATTTTCGAGATTTTTAACATTTTTAAAGATTTAATATTTATTTAGTTCTTAAAATTTACTCATGTTTAATTTCTTAGATTTTACATTTTAATTAATTGAATTAGTATTTACAGAACAATGAACAATAAATTTCATGTATTCGTTTTAATAAAAAAAAAAAATAGAATATATACAAAAACAATTGAAGAATCAATGAAAATAATAAGTCTTTTTAAAAAAAATAAATAAAAGTACTAAAATGGTAAATCAGAAATTAAAAAAAATTATAATTTAAAGGGTTAAATATGTTTTTAGTCCCTTAACTTTTAGTAAAAATTAGAATTAATCTTTCTTCGAAACTTTGATCCAATTTAATCTCTCAACCATAGAAATACATGAATTTAGTTCTTCTAACCTAATTTTGTTAAGTTGATAAAATCAACAGGAAAGCAAAGTGGATGTACGTTAAGAAGTCACCGTTAAATGAAAAAAAAAATCAAATAATGTATTATTCGAATGACGCCTGAAAAAAGAAACCTTTGTTTGTGTTATTTTTTACATTAATTTAATACGAATGATTTCACGTAACATTGATATGATGTTCCAACTGTCTCCTCATGGCCACGATGAAATCTTTAATTACCAGGGTGGACCATTGTTCTCGTAATCATTTTCAATAATTAGGTTATATTTTCCACAATTTCTCAATAATGAGTCTTATCATTTTTCTTCCTGCATACTCGATTCTCTTAATTAATATTTTTCCTTTGCTTCTTCATTTAATCATAATACCATTATAGTCCATATAGTATCATCATGTCAAACACGTATGAAATCCAAACTAAAGATTATGTTCATATAAAAAGGTTTTGTTAAGCGTAAAAAAACGAGCTATTAAATATTTTTTAATAATTAAAATAATGAAATTAAGTGATGTTATTATATAATTAAGAACATTTTAATTAGAAAGTATTTGTTTCAGTTATCAATTTCTTTTTTCTGAAAATTTCATTTTTTATTTACTCATTTAAGTACTCTTATCATAATTGTGATTAATTTTTAAATTTATATAAAGTCATATTAGTTTGTCTAATTTGTTAATCTCAGTTTGATTTAAATTGTTATTGTTATATATTCTTACTTTAATTGGGTATCATCTATTCTCTTTATTTTTATTGTCCGTTTTTTCTTTCCATTCTCATTATCAATATTTATTTTTGTGTTTTGTTTAATACGGTTAAGAATTTTGATTGACCAAATAAAAAAATGGGCAAAATAGACAAATTTTAGCGTTTTTCAAAACTTTAGATAATTCGAGTACTTTAAATTGGAGTCGTCTTTTAAAAGTTTATGTTAACAAATTATCTAATATCGTAGAGTTATATATGCATGCAATACAAATTCAACAATAACAAATATTTAACATTAGCCTTTCATCAACTTTTTTTCAATTAAGTACATGTTTTCTTATATGATTTTCAAGTAGAATATGACATGGTTGCACGTATCAACCATTGACCACTCTGAACCTCCTCATTTAAATCTTCAACTTTTTAATCATTTAATGTATTTGATTCTCTTAATTTAACATGTTAAAATGAGTCATAATCCATGAGTCAAACCAATTTACCATGAGTTTAAGTCAGGTTAGGTTGAAATATTATATATTTTATCAATTATGAGCCAAAATGATTATGACTCACTTAACCTATGGGTTATACAGGACTGAGTTATGGTGATCCATTTACATTAAAAAAAAAAAAAACTCTTCTAAATTGAAACCTTAGTTTCTCTGTCTCTCCACATACATTCCCTTGTCACTCGCACATACACATTGATTTGCCGCTTGCCTTAGAAGGACTAGAAGCAAGTTTCACAGTGTTCATAATCACCATCGTCAACCGCATAAACTTTAAGAACAATTGATCATCTCTCACACAATACTCTTCTATTGATCTAGTCCCATCTCAGCTTCCATGAGCTTGCCATGGGGACTCCTTCACTTCACTTTGTGACTCCCAACCATTGTTGCCTCTTTCTTGATCGATCCTTCTACACTCCATCAAATTCATTCGGTCCTATGCATTCCTTTGTTGCTTCTCCGCAAAAGAAAATTATGAATATTTTATATTTTTCATTTTCATATGAGTGAGTCAAATCACTTAACCCAGCAACTCATGATGTATTGAGTTGGGTTGTAAAGTTTCTAACATACCTACCATAAAGTGAGATAGGTTGGATTCATTCATTTTATAACCAAATTTGCGATGAGTCAACCTATAAACTGGATTGACTTTCACATCTCTTTTTAGTAGAATAATTCTTTCAATAAAATAAACAAGATGAAAAAAATAAAGGAAGAAGATTACATGTAATAAAAATTGAGATCCTTCCCGTACAAATTTCACTTACAACAAAATTTTTAATTCTATTTATATTATAGTATTATAATTAAAAAAATACTTAAAAGATTATAATGACATGCTAACTTAAAACAAAAATTATGATTTTATAAATCAACAATGAATATTCAGTAGAATCTTTTATTCTTTCAAAAATAAAACTACATTGAAATATCCAATTTTTTCACAATGGTTGTTGTATTCACACGTTTTCATATAATTGTAAATACAACATAACTAATCATTTTAGTATCCATCAATTTTTTTTATTACAATGAATTAGTAAGTGAATTTTTTTAATCTAAATGTTTAAAAACAACTGCTTAATTTTTTTTTAAATGAATCTTCAAAGAAGAATTTTAGTTGTTGAAGTTGACAATTGTCGGTGATTTATTGCTTAATGTTATAGGATACTAATTTGTTTCCTAACTTAATTAATTATTAATTATTTTAGCTTTGACTTGGATACGTATCAATTGATTTAAAGTAGCAACAAAACTGATTAATACTTGCACATAATTCTCCAATTGAAGAACTAATATTGATTCAATCTGATTATACTAGAAATAAAAGCTAACAGCAAAAGTATATTTAAACACTAATATGATTAAAAGTTATTAGAACTAAATTTTCTGAAGTTCTTTTCCCAACTTGAAATATTATTTCTATCTTTCATCACAAATTTGCTGGAGATAAATTAAACTTTTTGCCTCAACACTGCTATATTATATTTTTTTTTTGCCTCTACAAAATTATCAATTTTAGTCAATGAAAAACGTATATTTTAATTTTTAGCCAATAATTTTTTTTTCTTGAATTCTTTTAAAACATACATAATTTCTTCTTTATTCTTGCCTTTACAATATCATTAAACCATTATTAGCCAATAAGAAAAAAAAAGTGAAAGTAGAATCATGCGACTCAAACATCGTACAAAATGAAGTACTTTTATTGGGACTACTCATCAGCTAATTATGATTGGGTTCAGGGTATAGAGTCCAAATATTGTGTGATGGATATTAATAAAATAAGAATACAATAGAAAAATAAATTAAACAAATGACTAAATTAAACAAAAGACTATTAAAAACAATACCCAAATTGAAATTCGTAGAATTTAAAAAAAAATATGAAGATTAAAATTGAAAAGTGTAAAATTTAATGTTAAAATTGGGATTTTAGAGTAGTTTAGAAGACTTAAACGACACGAAAAAGTTTGGTGCGTTTTATGTGATATTAAATAGAGTTTATCTCAAGTTTTTGTAGAAAGCTGAGTTGGTGATGTTACGAAATTGTACTTGACAACTTTTGGAGAATCCGAACGACCATTTCTCTTTTGGGTTAGTTGGGTTTGTGTGGTTTTGGTCAAATTTGTGGACCCTCTTTCAGAATTGTATAAATATCTAATTAGCAAAAATTTGAATTTCATGCATGTGCCTTGAGTATGATTATAATGAAACTAAGGTGATACTTGGATCAGCAATTTCATAGAGACTCTCACAGAAGAAATTACACAAAATATTTTTTGAGTTATAATTAGTTCGTATAAATAAGAGAATTTTTATGAACAAGTTAATCTTAATTTATAATAGAATCGTCAAAGTGGATCAGAATCCGTGGGTCAACTTGGACCACCACGAGTTTGGGTTTGGTTGAAATTTTTTACAAATTTTAGTACAAGTCAATTTTTGACCCAACCCACCAAGAACCCGACTCACTCGGATTGAATTCGTGGTGAGCTGGATTGACCCACCAACTCACATGGTGACACACATTATGTTGGGCTTTACAATATTGGGTTGTTTTTTTTAACCAAACACAGTGGTGGATTGGTAAATGAAAACTTAACTTCAACTACAAATAGTAAGGAGATTGACGTTGCATCTCAACTCAAGGACCAACATCAATTGCGACTCAACAAACAGATAAATTTGCATTTGTCACTCATTGTCGACTTGATTTTTTTTTCTTCCATTCTTCTGGTATTATTGATTATATAAGCAATCACTTTATAACCTCATGTTTTCTTCCCAATTGTAATTTTCACTATTTTTCTTTTTCTTCACTGAACAATTAGGGTTCTTGCTCTGCATCATGTACATTGTTGATCTGACAACAAATCCAAGGTATAATTAGTTTGTTGAAAAAAGTATTGCATTCAATAAAAGATTAGGCTACTTGCATTTATTTTTAAGTTTTCTCTTATAAAAATGTTTGATGTTTGTGGAGAAACTAACTCAAACATATCTTAAGATATAGAAAATGTTTTCGTTGAATATTATTATATACTATCTACTTAGAAAATGATTTTGTTAAAAAACCTATTTATCTGTGATTGAATTAGTGACTACAAATATTTTTTTTAAATAAAATACACCCCTATCAACGATTGAATAAGCGACCAAAAGTTCGGTTGTTAAATTGGTTTTCAATACTTTAAAGTGACCAAATTTATCGTTACTGATTAGCGACCAAAATTTTGGTGACTATCTAGCCACTGATTTTGAAATCAATGGCTAACTATTTTGCGACTAGGGTTTTCGCCACCATTTATTTTTGGTGGCTAATTCGGTGGCTAAGAGTGTTAGCGACCGATTTTACCCATTTAGTCACTAATTTCGTGAGTGACTAAATTGTATTTTTCTAGTAGTGCCTCCTAACAAATAATAAGATAACTTTTAATATTTTTTATTTTATTTTTTCATTTTGTTCATATTTGTTTATGCATATTTAAATTACTTTGTAAGGACCACATTAACCGTATCTATTATGTAATGATGAAAAACACTCGAAAAATACCATTTGACAATAGTTGATTGAAGATTTTATGATTTAACTTATGATTTGAAAGATAATTCGATCTTTTAAATTATAGAAATTTACCTTGTCACAAAAGTGAATATTATTTTCTTGCATATGATATATGTTGAAGAGGACGATAATGTGATATGTGAAAAATATTTGGATGTTAAATTCAATGTATGATGTATCTTTTGAAAGTTGTGAAGCGTTTGATCATTTGATGTGATGAGATGATGTGAATTACCTATGAGATGTAACAAGTAATACATGTATACGTTTTTGTTGGAAATTCAAATGTAAGTCTAAGTCTCATATTAGGTAAAGATAAAAAAGTTGAGTGCAAACAACCCTAAATTTATTGTCTCAAAGTTTTGGATAAAAGATTATTTTATTAGTGTTGAATATCTCTAATGTAATTGAGAAAACTCTAATTAGTACAAAATCATTTTATATTACAAGTTTAGATTAATTTTTTTAGTAATTTATATAAGTTCTCATAAAGAATTAATTAAACACACAAATACATGATGCACATATATGATACGTACGACACGTATCTGATACGACACGTATCTGATATGACACGTATCTGATACGTTGATACATTTATTTTAAAATTAATGAGATACAATATGTGATATATGAATATTGAAAAAATGTACAATAATTTCTAAAAACATAATAAATATATGATTGTTATTGAGTGAATCCAAATTATTAAAATCATATGTACTGAAATTGTCAACATAAAAAATATGAATCATTGTCATTATAAGAGTACTACTGCTTTGTAGATTAAATACTTCATTGACAAGTATCAATAAAATATTCTAAAATATGGATAAAGTATTTTAAAGTATCAGACACAGATACATGATTCAAATTAAAGTATCTGTGCATCATAGTATATATCCATATATTAATTATACCCATTTTTGGAGCATTACTTGTATAATTTTTTGAAACTCTATATACTGGGGAGAATAACACCAATGAGATCTGAGTTTAACCACATAAGACACTGATACCACTATCAACCCAAAACCTTAAGGCAATGGGTTTATGGGTCTTGATTCTTTATATAGTGCTCTACTTTCTCATTTCTAGTCAATGTGGGACTTAGACTCACACTTGAATTCCTAACAAATTAAACTCTCCAAAATAAAGAATTAGATTAAAAAAATAAATTTGCATAAAGTATATTGTAGTAATTTATTGTTGAACCTATTAGATAACTTGGAATATAATTCTTATATATCAATAACTAACAAGATTAAAATAGATCATATAAAAATCCGAAACCATCCCCTTAATAATACGATTGAAATAAGTACGAAACAAAATACATATTCTGAAATTTATCTTTTATCTTAAACTTTACATTTTTTCATAAATATATATATCTGACTTAACCAAAACGAACCTAGATTTTGAAAAGTTGATTCCAGAAATATCATAATGAAGTTTATTAAACAGGGCCTGATTGAAAAGAGAAGTTGTGGTTAATTAATGAGTGCCGACAACTCTTTTCAACAAAATCTGATTCAACTTTGTCTGTGTCTGAGTGAGTTCATGCCTAACTTGTACTCACCCTGCACCCTTTCTGCACTCTTCTAGCCATTCAAATATTATGTTCATACGTAAATGCATTGCTTTCACGTGTTTTTTTTTTTTTTTTTTTTTTTGTTTTTAGGTTTTCTTTCTGAGATGAAACGTATTGTACCCGAATAAAAAAACAAAAGATGAAGCTATGATGAGATCCTGCACAAACATAATAATTTGTTGCATATAACAGTTGAACATACACGTAGACCAAACATTTTCAATGGTTTCTCATTGTATTTTGTTTATTACTATGTATACAGAAGTAGGTAAAATGTACTGCACTGTTACTGTATACATGGTACCCCGTTTCAACCATCAAACATTTACTGTTAAATAAAAAGTTATAGTTATTAATTAGAGTATAATTTTTTTTTACTTAAAAATATAATAACTTAAATGTCACAGTTCAATTGTGATTCACTTCATTTAAAATAATTAATATCATATGGAACGATGTAACGTAACTTTCTGTTTTCGTCATAAATATGTACTCTTCAAGTGATTTTATTTCATTCAGAGTTTGTATAAGTTAATTATGTTTTTGTTATGAAAAGTTCAAATTAAAATATTATTAGTGAAAAAAACTGTTGCCAGTTCATTGATCAATATTGGTTAAATTTATAGTTAATGTAAGAAAGTAGAGTGAAAAGTGATGTGATGTTTATTAAAAGAATGATGTTCTCAAAATTATGTGTCTAGATCAAATACTATTGGTTTAGAATGAATATTAGATAGTATTTTAAATTTTTTAAATGTGTGAACTGTATGGAAAAGGTTATTTCATGCTTCGGTTATTAAAATTAATAAAGGTGTAAAAATTATCAGAGGTATCTATTTTAATTATATATTTTGTTTAATTAAATTTCTAGCTTTAGTTTTAGTAGAAGTTTAGCTTTAAAAACTTTTAATTTATATATAAAATAATATTTTTTAAACATAAAATTTATTAAAAAATTATAATGCATGAAAAACTAAATTTTTATTAATACCTGCATTCGACAATTATAGTAACGACTTAAATTCAATTTAACATAAAATTTAATTTTAGTATATATAATACTAATTTATATTTTTCAGACGATTATGACAACTTTCAAAGTTTTATCCAATTGTTTCAAAGAATATTATAGTAATGCCTTTATCACACAATAATGTAATACGATTGAAAATGGATGAAAATAAATTTATAAATGTGTGTTTTTCTTCATTTTATCATAGACACTTTTATAATTTTACAGCCATAATTTTTTCCTTTTTCTAAAACTAAATAGATTTTCCCCTTTTGTTAAATATCTATGTTTTATCCTTTCTTTTGGTTTCACCTCTTTTCTACTTTTAATTTGTTTTATAAATATACCCTAACTTTTCAACAAAAAAGTATATATATTTTTGTTACACCAATCTCAGACAGTCTTTAACTGTAATCAGACACCACCAAAAGTACGTAATAGCCGTTGGTGAATTCCATTGAATTTCACACATATCTGTTCCTTTTCCCCTTTGTAAATGTTATGAACTAAAACGGTAATTTTACCCGTTAACTTAACGTTGAAAAAGTTCAGGAACTATTCTAGTTATTATAAAAGTGTAAATTTTTCTTTTTGAAAAGATAAAATGTTTTTTTTTATATTTGAACAATTTGTACCTAATTTACTTTTATAATATTTTTTTTAATGAGGGTAAGAACTTCAATTAAGTACAGAAATTAATAATTCCACCGCTTGAGAGGGGACAACATATTCTTGGTTGGGAAGATCATCGGAAAATGTAATTTAAATTATTTAATGGGACAAATGGAAGCACATTAACGTTAAGAATTTTTAAAGGTTATAAAACGATGATTTAATGAATAATTTATCCACACTCCTATGTGTTTTACTGCTACACTTCTGTTTCTCAAGAAAATTCCCCTCTAATAGATTATGACACTTATACAACATACATATAATTCAATTAAAAATCCAAATATTTAATTTATTATATTTTGATAGATATTTTTAAATAATGATTTTAAGTCTAACCATATATATATACACTTCAAATTAGATTTATTTTTTATTGATGTGAATTTCTTACGTTGAGATATGTACATCACACATATGAAATTAGACATTTAAACTTTAATTTAACTTAATATCACAAAATCACCTTTTAACGTAAGATTTGCATTTACATATACTTTAACTTTAACTTTAACTTAACCTTATCTTAAGTTGATCTAAGAACTATACACTAATTTTACATTATCAAGTAACAATAATTTAAATACAACTTTATTTTTTTAATAATTTTAAGTGTTTCTTTATAACAATAAAAAAAATAGACCAGAAGAATATGCCATGATTAACTTTAAAGTTAATCGTTATATTTGAGATACTAATTATTTTAGAACTCTTTATTGATTTTTAAAAGACATTTTAGAATGCTAGGGAAAAATGTGTATTTATTTTATTTATTTTCATTTCTTCAAAACAAAATTGTGATAAAATTTTGAATTTTAAAAGGGACAATGTTATAAATAGAATAATTGACGATATCATTTTAACAAATTTAACTTTATTTTAGTGTTTGTAGGTATGGTGTCATGAAAGATGATTTATTTAATAAGATGTCATTGATAAATGGACATATTTTAATAAATAATTTAAAAACCTAGAAGTTTGAAGCGTAGTTTGACTTGCATGAGTTTTTGAGACTGAACCCAGTTTAAAAACACGTTCAACAAATAAGCAGAAGAATAATATATAGTAAAAAGACGAAGACATGAACGCAAGTACTATGCAACATGTGAAAAATATTATCGTAAGAGCAGGATCTAGGATGCTGTTAGAGGACGGTGTGTTGGAACGCGTGCAATGAACAGTGATGACTCACGATACGCACCGTTTTCGGTGACCGACATTCGCATATACAAGGTTCCTTCGTAGACACCAATTAGGTTAAGACCCTTTGTCCTGTAACGTAACATCGCATAACTCATTTTTGCTACTTTCACTCTTCGATTTCCCCTTCTTCGCATTTTCCATCACTTGCCCAAAAAGTTTTAACATGAAAAACAAAATAATAGTACCAATAATAATTATTAACAATAATGGGAAATGCGTCTTAAAAGACAAGCTTGTTTTTTTTTCTCCATCTTTTCTTTATTCTTTATGGCTAATTTCCTTTCTTCAATCTTTTTTTTTTCCAAACTTTAAGGCATTAAAATGTGTTTTTCCCTGTCATTTGTCAAACTAAAGTGTGATATCTATTCATTCACATTAGGGTTTAATTGAAGTGGACATTTGGAACTAATACCGACACTTTTTCTTTTGCAGAAGGAAAAAAAAAAGTAAAAGCCTATCAAAGTGTGATATCTATTCATTCACATTAGTACAAACTTTTTTGTTTTTTGTTTTAATTAAAATATAATATCTATTAAATGACATGTTTTTTTAAATTTGGAATTTTTCAAGTATGTGATGATAATATTTTAGATATATATTTAAATAAAATTATGTAAAAATGTAAGGTGATAAATATTTAGTTAATTCTTTTCATTATCTTCGTTTTTGTTTGATGTTGAGGGCTGTATTTTGCATAGTATTAATTGTTTATCAATCCCTCTTATGTTGGTCGATTTAAATATGTTTTTTTAGAATCATCTTGATTTATAATTTTTATTTAAATATTTATTAACGTTAAGATAATAAAATTGATTGAATCTAACTAAATATCATTAAAATAATATAATAAGATGAGATTTTTTTATTTATATAATATAAATTGGTATTACTTTATGAGAATAAAAATAATAATAAGTTAAACAACGGGATCATTAAATCACTATATTCATACTTATATTAGAAGGAAAAAATAAAATTTATAATTTAATGTTTAGAGAAACTTATAACTATCTCATTACAAGAATTTTGATTATTCTCAATGGATTGTAATCTATGGATAAACTCTAATTTATTAACAAATATTATCGATGAATTTGACATTTAAATTTATCGATGGATAGTTCCTTTGAAAATAAATGAGTTTGTAAATCTGTCAATACCTTATCATTAAAATTATCGATGGTTTTCGATCATCAAAAACTTATCATCACAATTATCGACAAATACTTCAATTGGTAAATTCGTCAATACTTTGGACGACAAATTTCTTACCCAATACACATGAGTTTTGTATTATGTTAAGGGAGATAAGTGAGAAAAAAAGGGGAGGAGAAGAAAAGGAGGAGGATGAGAAGGAAGATAAGATAGTGATGGAGGAGGAGGTGGTGGAAGTGGTTGGATAAGCTGGTGGGTGACGCAAAGGATGATGGTTAAGGTGGAGGGTGGTGGTTGAAGCAGAGGCTCATTGATGGCTAACTCAAAGGGATGTGCTGATGATGCTCATTATAAAGTTGTAAATGACGATGATGGTGGTGACCTGATGAAAATGACCCGGACTAGTGGTGGCGCGATATCGATAAAGAATAAATGAAAGAGAAGAAGAATAATCGGAAGAAGAAGGAGACCACGTTCTACCAACAAATTCGAGATCATCAGTAATTACAGACGAATTTGTATCCGTTAGTAAACTTTATCAAGACATTTTTATTGACAATTTTTTGCTCATTGATAATCTATCACTAAATATAATTTACTAATAAATGTATGTTATTATAACTTCTAAGCATCAATAATATGCATATTCTTGTTGTATCTAATTAAGAAATAGTAATAATTTTGTAAATGAGTTTACTAAAATATTGACTAAAAGTTTATAGGATCCAACAAACTTTATGATTATTCAAGTGCATCCAATTATATAATACAATCTATCTTGATAAATTATCTATTTTCTTGATGCATGTGTTTTTGGGACATGAGATAATATACTGATTTCCATTATATTAATTATAATTTAATGTTTTAAGGTAAGATATAAATTACTATTCATTTTCTTTCTTATCTTTATCTTTATCGTGTAACACATTAATTTAATATGTATTAGGTTAGTATAATGATAGTTAAATAGTATACTCACATATTATAAAACAATTTATATAAGAACAAATTTGTTTTTGGTTCTTATCATATTCCGAATTTTGTTACTCATCGTAATTGAAATTGTCTTTAATCAAATATACTTGAAAAAAATCATAGTACATAAAAATGAAATGGTCATGGTGACAAAGTTGAAGAGAAAAATAAATAGATTATAAGTTGAAATCCTCTATTTAAAAATTAATTAGCTTATTATCAACTAAATCATTGTGAAATATAATTAATATTTATCAATTTTTTTATGAAAGCAGTGTATTACAGTATATAGCGTACATCAAATTAAATTTCACACACCTATTGATGCAAGTGAAGATGCACAAATGATATCACCGAGTGTGACGAGTAGAAAATGTTCTTAAATTATAAATAAAAATTATAAATTATAAAATATTATAGTGATTCCAACACATGGTTATTTGTGTGTGTGTTTTTTTTTGTTGCTTTTTACCATGCCTTATGACTCTGGTTTGATTTTTAGTAGAATAAAATTTGACACATCAGTTGATTACATTTTTATTTTATACTTGGAAACTAAATTGTATTTAGTCAATATATTAATCCCGTTGTCATTTAAATATCATGAACTTAATGGAAGATTAAGAAAAATGAAGGAAAAGTACTTACGCTCTTATTTATCATATATGAGAATCCATTTACTTTTAATTCGTAACAACATCATAATTTTATTATTTTTTTTTCATGAAAAATATCTAATGGGTCGTCATCATTGATATTTGGAAAATGAATATGCATCACATTACGCATTTTTTTTAATAAATAAGCATAAAAAAGAAGCTATTCTTTTAGAAACTAAAAACAGGGCATTTCTTATTTATAGATAATATATATATATATATATATATATATATATATATATATATATATATATATATATATATATATATATATATTCAGCCCATTGTTTTTTATTTACAACAGAAATTTAAAATACTTATAGAAAACCAAAGTAAATATCCGTTTTTTTTTAAATATGTAGACTCCACTTAGATATAAGAAAAATAAATAGCATTAATGAACTATTTAAACTTAATATAAAGCATTAATGAACTATTTAAACTTAATATAAATCATTAAAGTCTTTTTGATTTTTATTTAACGTTACGTTATATTATTAAACTTTAAATGAAGACTTTTTCAGCAGTTAAATCATATATTTTTTTAAAAGCATTAAATTAACAGCACACTTCTCCTTCTTCGGAAACTAAATTGTCGTTCTAACCCACCAACTTCTCAAATTTAAAACAAGGATATGTAAATATTTTTTAACTATGATATTAATATTAGAATGGATTATTGTAGTTAAAAAATATATCATCTATTATTCTTAATTAAATTTTACCAATGTGTTATTACTTTTTATTATATTTTAAATTAGTCAATGGTAATGTGTTTTCATTTTAATATTTCTATACAAAAAATAAAATTCTATGTCAATTACTTTAGTTTTAAACAATAAAAATTTAATTTTTTTAATTATTTACTTTTTTAACATTATATCTACATATTATTAAAAGGGAGTAATTAGTGGTTCTATCTAAAAGATAGAATAATCCTGAAATAATTTTTTAATTTTTTCAATATATATATATATATATATATATTTATAGTATACTTACTCTTATTTATCATTGCGAATGATTAGAAAAGTATAAAAATTTATACAATAATTTTTTACAAAAGTAATTGAAAAGTTTGAGGTAAGTTGACATAAAGTTAGTTTTAATAAAAAAACTAATCTAAAATTTCAATGATTAAGTATTTTTTTAATATGTATTCAATATATTCTTCAAAATATAAAAAAAAAAAAAAAATAACGGGGAAGAAGAACATAGAACCCAACAAGGGAGTGGAAATAGCAAAACACATGCAAAAGGCAGAATATTAGCTGGATCCACCACCACCTAAATTTTACCACGTACTTTTCTAGTATGGATCCTCTACTACAGATCTTCTCTGCATCTTTCTCCAACTCACTTATACACCATCCTATTAATCTAACGTTCACATCAAGATGACGAGACGTGTATCTTCTTCCTCCCGCTGCATCACTCTCACCTGCCACAAATCGGTAATAAAAACCATAAAGTTAATGATGTCACAATTTGCTAAGAATTTAACGGCAAATTTTTGTTACATCTTGGAGTATGAATGTTGGAGGTGGAGAGAAGAATATGCTTAAATGAAAAGAACTTTAATCAAGGCCGTTAAATTGATCCAACGGCCGACAAATGAGGGAGAGACAAATGGGTGTGTGTGGTAGAGGATCATAACTCCTGATTTCTCCCTTTTGTCATCTGATTCAACCTTTTCTTTTCATTACACTCAGTTTCTCACTCTAGCAAATCCTCTTCTTCTCTCTCCCTTCTCACCACTCTCTCTCTCTCTCTCCTTCTCTCTCACATTTGGCAAGAGAGAGAAACAGTCACAGAAAACAGAGCACATGAGAGAGATCAAGCAGCACAGCACAATGTGCAGTAGCAGCTTCATCTTCATCTTCTTCCTCCTCATTGGACCAATCTTTTCCCTTTCCTCTTCAACACCCATCAGCAGAAGAATCCTCCACCAACCATTTCTACCTGAAGGAGGTTCTCCACCTCCCTCTGTTCCCCCAAACCCTCCTCCACAACCTTCTCCTTCACCTTCACCTCCAAACCCAAAGTACCCATTTTCCACCACACCCACCAACAATGCTTCAACACCCTTCTTCCCCACATACCCTTCTCCCCCACCCCCTCCTTCTCCTTCGGCCTATGCTTCTTTCCCTGCTAACATATCCTCCCTCATCCTTCCCCAATCCTCAAAGTCCAAATCTTCCTCCAAAAAACTCGTCGCCGTCGCCATCTCCGCCGTCGCCTGCGCCCTCGCCGTTGTCTCGCTCTCAGCCTTCGTCTACTGCCGCCGCCGACGTCAAAGCTACTCCGCCGACGAGAAAACGCTCAGATCCGACAGCAGCATCCGCCTCTTCCCCCGTGAAGCTTCTGTTCCCACTGGCGGGGGCCGCAAACCGAGAAACACCTCTTCTAACAGCTCCGAGTTTCTCTACCTTGGCACCATTGTTAACTCCCGCGGCGGCGGCGTCGATGAGCTCTCTGAGCCGCACGCTGCCGCGTTGAACCCCCGTAAAATGGATTCGCCGGAGCTGCAACCGCTTCCGCCACTGGCGAGACAGGCTTCCAGGCTTAGAGAGGAATCGGCGGCGACGGTGGAGGATGATGAAGAGGAGTTCTACTCGCCGAGAGGGTCGTTGAATGGAAGAGAAGGCTCCATTGGAACCGGATCGGGTTCTCGGCGAGTTTTCTCTGCCATTGCCGCGGAGAATTTAGTTGGTCGTAGCAGCAGTGAGTCTACAAGTTCATCTTACTCTTCTTCCTCTTCTGCGTCCCCGGATCGCTCTCATTCCATTAGTCTCTCTCCTCCAGTGAGCATAAGCCCCAGAAGATCACAACCCAAGTCGCCTGAGAATACCGTGGCACACCATTCTCCACCGCTACCTACAGCGGCGATTAGAAGATCGCCGTCCTTGTCCACACTGTCGTCGCCTTCGCCTGGTTTCGGGCAGCACATGCCGTCTTCGTCGTCAATGTCGTCGACGCCGGAGCGGAGGGAGTGTCAGTCGCCATCGCTGTCTCCGCTTTCTCTGTCGCCGAGGAAAAACCCAAACCCAGATGGTGAATCACCCCCAGGACTTGTTTTACTTGAAAAGACGCAATCTTTTGGTTCGTCTAAGTCCAAAAGCGACATTGGGTCGCCGAGATTGTCCAATGCCTCTTCCATTGGGAAGTCCTCGGCGTTTTCTCTGCCCTCGCCGGATAAAGGGATGAACTTGCATCATGGGTTGGATCAGTCTCCGACCATATCCGATGTTTCAGATCGGTTTAGACATTCTCCTCTGTCATCATTACATTTGTCACCGACATTACTTTCATCGCCGGAGAGGGAGTTGAGCCCTCAGCCTCAGCGGCAGTCTCAGCCACAGCCACAGCCACAGCCACAGCCACAGCCACAGCCTGAGCATCAGTCTCTGCCTCAACCTCAACCTCAACTGCCACCTTCACGGAAACACTGGGAGATTCCTGACTTGTTGACACCAATCGGCGAGACACCGATTTTTTCAGCTCCTCAGAGGAAACAATGGGAAATTCCGGTTCTTTCAGTACCAATTGCTCCATCGAGTAGTAGTGTTTTAGCCCCTGCTCCACCACCGCCGCCGCCACCACCTCCGCCAGTTCCGCGGCAACGTAAGCAGTGGGAGATGCCAGTGCCTTCTCCCGTGACGCCGGTGGGTCAACAGGTTTCGAGGCCGCCGGCGCTGACGCCTCCTTCTAGGCCTTTTGTGTTGCAAACCCCAAATACAATGGTTTCTCCGGTGGAGTTGCCACCTGTTAGTTCCCAGAATTTCGAGGAGAGCTCTGAGGAGTCATCTAAACCTAAGTTGAAGCCTTTGCATTGGGACAAAGTGAGGGCAAGCTCTGATCGTGAGATGGTGTGGGATCAATTGAGGTCCAGCTCTTTTAAGTAAGATCTTCAACCGTCACTAACAATGTTGTGTTATGTTATGTTATTGATTGTTATTGCTTTTTCCGTCTTTGTTTTCTGCAATGCATAGGGAATTGCTTCTTTAGCAGTTGATGATTCGTGTCGATGTTCATGGATTGAAGTGCTTTTGAATTGTGTTGACTGTGTAGGTTGAACGAGGAGATGATCGAAACCTTGTTTGTAGTGAATACACCAAACGCAAAGCCTAAGGACACAACTCCTCGCTCGGTTCTTGCCCCGCAAAATCAAGAGGATAGGGTGCTGGATCCTAAAAAGTCCCAGAACATTGCTATCTTGTTAAGAGCACTTAATGTGACTATTGAAGAAGTGTGCGAATCACTGTTAGAAGGTATTTTTCCTTTGGTTATGGGGTTTATGTCATAACGTTTAATTTTCTAGTTTTGTTGTAATTATTGATTGTACCTTGCATAGAAAAACTTCTGTTTGAAGTGTTGTCCATTGTGGTAATATTGACACTTGTGTAAATTCTTGCTGATCTTGGCCTCTTGATGATAATCACATGGAATAAATTCTTTACCCACTCTGGACATTAAATTTCAGTTCCATGTGCACTTGATGCTTGGGTATTTTACACAGTTGCTGGATAAAGTAGGAAATTTTAAAAGGAAAAAGAACAGAGATATGTCGACACTAATTTAGGCAACAACTTTTTCTTTAGTATAGTAGTAGAAGTTTTGAGTGGGTCTTCATTGAATGGTATGATGTGTTTGTTGCCTAGATACAAGGAATGAATATGAATAGTATTGTACAAATGAATAGTTGTGGTTATTATTGTTCCTTAGATCTGCTATGATATTGCTTAAGTTCTTAAGAATCTATTTTGGTTACGCTATTAATGATCCTCCAGAATCTGGGTTTTATGGTTTGTGTTCTCTCTCCATAAGAATGTGATTTCAAATACTAAATCTTTCCACCACTTTCCAATCATATTACCTTGAACAGGTATCACTGATACACTTGGAACTGAACTGCTTGAAAGCTTGTTGAAAATGGCACCAAGCAAGGAGGAAGAACGCAAACTGAAGGAACATAAAGACGATTCTCCAACCAAGCTTGGTCCTGCTGAGAAATTTTTGAAGGCAGTGCTCGATGTACCTTTTGCATTCAAAAGGGTCGAAGCAATGCTTTACATAGCCAATTTTGAGTCCGAAGTAGAGTATCTTAGGAAATCCTTTCAAACTTTGGAGGTATCATCAATATTTCTTCATTTTCTTCTGCATTGTTTATCTGAACATGTAGAGGTTTCTCTTGGTACTTGTCATGACTCATGATTTCTGGTGTCTTTCCATTCACAGGCTGCATGTGAAGAGCTGCGAAACAGTAGAATGTTCTTGAAGCTTCTAGAGGCCGTGCTAAAAACCGGCAACCGGATGAACGTGGGGACGAACCGCGGCGATGCACATGCATTCAAACTCGACACACTTCTCAAGCTAGTTGATGTCAAAGGCGCAGATGGCAAAACCACTCTACTTCACTTTGTCGTACAAGAAATCATCAGAACCGAAGGCGCTCGTCTCTCAGGCACCAACCAAACACCTGGCGGCGCGACGAACTCAAACTCGAATTCGAACTCGAACTCGAACGACGATGCCAAGTGCAGAAGGCTGGGCCTGCAAGTGGTGTCTAGTCTGAGTTCCGACCTGGCGAATGTGAAGAAAGCAGCTGCAATGGACTCTGAAGTTTTGAGCAGCGAGGTGGCGAAGCTGTCGAAAGGAATGGCACACATTGCAGAGGTTTTGCAGTTGAACGAAGCAGCAGGGTCAGATGAGAGCAAGCAGAAGTTCAGAGAGTCGATGAAGAGGTTCACGAGAATGGCCGAGGAGGAGATACTGAAGGTGCAAGCACAAGAGAGTGTTGCTTTGTCGCTTGTGAAGGAGATCACAGAGTATTTCCATGGGAACCTGTCAAAGGAAGAGGCTCATCCGTTTAGAATCTTCATGGTGGTGAGAGATTTCTTAACGGTTCTGGATAGGGTGTGCAAAGAAGTTGGGATGATAAACGAGAGAACGATGGTTAGTTCTGCACATAGATTCCCTGTCCCAGTGAACCCTATGCTTCCACAACCTCTTCCTGGTCTTGTCGGAAAGAGACAGTACAGTTCCTCAGATGATGATAGTTCATCTCCTTAGCTGGTTATTACTCATGACAGTGTCACATCTTTGGCTGCATCTTCACTTAGGAACAACCTGGAACAAGGTGATTTTGATGGGCCTGGGGGGTGCATGTATGGTCTGGCCCATTTTTTTTTTCTCTTGTTAAATTGTAAAAATCCCTGTAAAAGATTTGAGTTATATCAATATATATTATAGATTATATATAGAGTAGAAGATTTTCTTTGGGGAAAATAAGCTTTTGCCTTGTATGAATAGGATATGTATTTTAAGTTTGTTATGTACAAAGCTATTCATTTGGAGATGGCAACTGCTTGCAAATCCTCTTACAGAAAACACTATTTGTGGAACCAAACTGTGATTCGGAAGCTATAATCCATTAATTGTAGACATCATATCCTCGTAGAAGTGGACTTTTAAGTCTAATTCAATTTCACAAAATCGGTTTGTAAGGTGAGGTACAAGTTTAACTCAACTTTATCTTATAAGTCAATTTTATGACGTTGAGTTAGGCTTAAAGTTCATTTTTAACATAGTATTTATTGTTTAAACAAAATTAAAGCTTATCCTACTTAACTTTCTTAGATATTTTGTTTCATCTGTTATCTCGGGCCACTATCGGACCACCCATTTCTAGTTTCACGCATGAGATGAATATACTTTAGTGTGAGGAGGTGTATAAGAAGTTTCACATCGATTAAAGATAAAACAATTTTTATAATATATAAATGAGGTGCAAATTTCACCTTACATGTCGATTTTGTGAGATTGAATTAAACTTAAAACCTAATTCTACTGTATCTTAGACTAAATTTCAGAGGTTGCGTGACTTAAAAGCTGATGATAAATTTGCAGAGGACAATAAGTCACATTAACGATGTTTATTGCATAAAATTATTATAGTTACGACAATTGAATAAGTTCAGAATATCAATCTTTTTTAGGTAATGCATATCTAGCACTTGCATATCTTCTTACAAAAATTATTTGTAAAAGAAAGCATGTTTTTTTTTTTTTAATTTTTAAATAAAAACTTACAATAAAGCAAGATTGTCACCCGAATCTAATTTAATAATTACTTATTTGACTTTATTGATGAACTTTCAATTGGATAAAATCTTCTGAGAGTCTTCCATTTGTGTTAGATTCAAAGGTAGAAAAATCTTTGGAAAAGTTTACCGATTTTTAAGTAGATTTTGGTATATATGTAACATACGGTTGTCAAGTTTAGGAGTAAATATTTTATTACATATAATCTAATCATTGGATTAAAAAAATAATAGAACTTAAGGAAAAAAAAATTACATAAAATGGTGAGACCAAGCACGTTACCAAAGTGGAAAAGGATTTGTATTTTTCCACCAACTTTAAGACATGTTCCATGCAGAAATGGCTGCACGTGATGCCCTAGTTTAGAAGAAAAAAAAATAGTTTAGTTGAAGATTAGGGTTATACAGAAAACATGTGAATAACACGAAAGCAAGGAGTTAGAAAAAATTGAACCCAAAACATTGGTCTTGATCCGTTGTCTATAACCTGAGCTGGTTCCACTAAAAACCATGTTATCTAAGCACCACTTGTGCCAGTTATTCCTTTGAAACATGAAAACAGATTTCAAAGTCAAACAAGTCCCATAAAATAAAGTGTTCTACCAAATGTGTAATGTTCAGCTAATTAAGGAGAAGATGAGTACAAGTTATTGAAAAATCATAGGTAGGTGGAAGAACTATTGACCCTATAAATTTTTTTGACTGAATATAAAAGAATCTATGATAGGAGTACATATAAAATTTCAAGTTGAAGACGTAAATCCTGTATTAATTGCATGGTAATAAATTTAAAATTCATAGCGATGAGTTATAGAAATATTTTTTTATATTAAAAACTACTTTTTTGTTTGGCAAAAACATTCACAACATTAAATAACAAATAATGGTCTACAATAAGCAATAATAAAAATTAAAATGAAATATATTTAGGTTAATTAACATATACATAAACCACCAATAAGTGTTATGGTATAAGATTCTTAGATTGAAAAAAAAAAAAATAGAAAGCTTTAAAATGAGATCCATGAAAAATAAATTAAAATCCCATTTCATTGCATTGGAAATATTATAGTTGAGTTAACTAGATAATACTTCAAATTTTTATCACAATTAT
>Ga0214544_1005407_pt1 | contig 24758 bp, 31 predicted proteins | sample CNSS3metaG_FD_160074 | JGI IMG/M metagenome (GOLD analysis project Ga0214544, IMG submission 160074) | Root nodule microbial communities from cowpea collected in UCLA plant growth center, Los Angeles, California, USA - CNSS3 | ecosystem: Host-associated > Plants > Roots > Nodule | place: USA... | reverse complement strand
TATCACCATCGGGCTCGATCTGGCCAAGCACGTTTTCCAGGTTCACGGGGCGGATGCCGAGGGCTCACCCGTGTTCAACCGGAAGCTACGGCGCAGCGAAGTTCTGCGTTTCTTTGAGAAGCTGCCGCCATGCCTGGTGGGAATGGAAGCATACGGTAGCGCCCACTATTGGGCACGCGAGATCGCAGCATCCGCCGGCTCATGTCAGACCCTTCGTCAAGCGTGGTAAGACGGATCCGGCGGACGCGGAGGCCATCAGCGAAGCGGTGACAAAGACCATGCGCTTCGTGCCGATTAAGACGGCTGAGCAACAGGCTGCCGCGATCGTGCTGAAGACCCGCGCTCTTCTAGTGCGGCAGCGAACGCAGGCGGTCAACGCGTTGCGCGCGCATCTGGCAGAATTGGAGATCATCGCCACCGCCGGCCTGGCAAAGGTTGAGGCGCTGGTCGCAATCATACGGGATGAGACAGATGCTCGCCTGCCGGCGGCAGCGCGCTTCGCGCTGATGGCTATTGCCGACGAGATTGAAGCTTCAGCCGACCAGATCGAGAGGCTCGAGCGCGCAATCGTCGTGGACGCCAAGCGCGACGAGGACATGCGTCGGTTGACCACAATCCCTGGCGTCGGCGCCATTACTGCGGCGACCATCAAGGCGCTTGTGCCGGATCCCGGTGGGATCACGTCGGCTCGCCACTTTGCGGCCTGGCTGGGATTGACGCCGCGGTCTCATTCAAGCGGAGGCAAAGAGCGGCTGGGGACGAATATCGAAGATGGGAAATCCGGAACTCCGCTCTCGGCTCGTTGTCGGGGTAACGGCCGTCTTGCGGGTCGTCCGAAACGACGCTCGGGCGCGGCCGTGGCTGAAGTCCCTTCTCGCCAGACCGCCGTTCAAGGTTGCCGCCGTCGCGCAGGCCAATAAGACGGCGCGGATCATCTGGGCGCTCCTGAACAAGGGCGGAATCTATCGGCGTCCCCACCCATTGGCGGTTACCGCGGTGACGCAGTGTCTGCCAAAACAGTCTGACCGGCGCAGGGCGGCAGAGGGCAAGGTGCAATAACAGGCAATGAACCCCTGGGACGAAATCCCGAAACGAGCGAAGCTACTGCTCCCAATGTGCTCAAGCGCGTAAACTTGATTTGGCTCCCCGTTCCGCGGATCTCGTCGAGGCCAGCGGCCATATTGTGCCGCGCGCAAAGGCCGGACATATGACCGCACCGTCCCAATGTGGGAAATTGACTGAAAAAGCTCTTGCCTCGCGGGCCGTTCCACATATGGGGGCAAGCACCGACACCAAGCCCATTTTCGTTGACGCTCTCCAGGTCGGCGTCGCCGTCGCTTACGGCCCGCATGTTCGAAAGGCACCAAACTGAAGGGCAGGCCAATTTCGGCAGGGCGATGTGAGTCGCGAGCGAGCAGGTTCGCTTCGCACGTAGAGCTTCATGCGATTCCTCCATGGTTCAGCGCGTGCGGCGCCAAGCTCACGCCCGGGGCTTACTGCGCTCGACCCTTCATGTCGGAGAAGATAAAAATGAGAGCCGATGACGATAGCGATCCAAATGGCCTGCAGTTAATTGGGATCCCATGACCAACCAACCTGCAGTAGGGTGAACGCTGGCGCAAGCTGAAGGCCTTCAGACCGTGCCACGCTCTTGTTGTTCTTCTGATCGCTTTCATCTTGCCGATCGACCTGATGACGATTAGGCGTTTCGTGACGAAGCGCGGCTGACGCTCATACAGCCAACCACGGCGCTACGCGCTTGGCGCGGACTTGCCCGAGAAGAGCACTAGCAAAGACGAACACACCAAGCGAGTGGCTCGTGGAGGAAATGAAATGTCGTTGATCCAGCGCTCCGAAAATTTTTTGGAAGTTTCGGGATAGTCGCAACATTTACGTTCTGAAAGCTGGCACTGAGTGCCTGCTGATCGATACGGGATACGTTCCTCCAACGGCATTTTGGCACACAGTGCTGGGCTCTCGATCGTGTCGCCGAGGTCATTGCAAACCCGGCCGCATGGGCAAATACGCCGTGTTGCTTCATAAGCAGATCGAAGTTCAACGAATTTTGCGTGATGGTCAGGCATTTCACTGGAGAGGATTGACTTCGAGCCTCATTACGCCCCAGTTCAAACCGAATATCACTCGATCATTTTCGGTAACATCCATGGCAAGCGGATCGTCTTCGGAGGGAACAACCTGTTTCTCTTCAATCCTGAAGCTAGACGGATAGATCGCGAGATTCGCGTCCAGTCTACAGTCATGCGCAACAGCTTTCAGTTGGAGATGAACCGCCGCTGCGCGAACGTAATGCGGATGATGAAACCTGATCTCGTGTGCCCGGGACACGGAGAACTCATTGGTATGGATGGGTCCAGGATCTCCTCCACCTTTCTTTCGTGAAAACATCGCAGGCGGTCGAAACCATGCGGATCGACTTGGACGAGGGTACCTGCGAGTACGAATGGGACGCTGTTACGCGCTCTGGAGGTACTATGTACGCTCGGCTTCGTCGGATGAAGCCGGCAGGTTCGACCATTAGCACTAATGCGAAGACACGCTCGGCCTCACACCTGTTGAGGCTGCGCTTGGAGTAAGAACGAAGGCGATCTGGTCGTGCAGGCTGCAGGTCCAGAAAATCGAGCTCAGCACTGGGATAAAGTGGGCGGCCGCGTCGTCAATGCTCCCCAACGTTCCAAAGAGCCGCTATCGCAATAGCAGCAACATCCGCAAGACGTTGCGTACTTCCGCAGGCTCAAATGATCCTTTGCAGCGCACGGCTCAGTCGAGTGTACATGGCTGCGCGGCCTCTATGATGGCGCCAGGAGCACAGTTCTGGATAGTATCGTCGAGGTGTCTCCTCGGCCTTTTAATACCCGGCTAGACGCGCTAAGCGGTTCGCATGGTAATCGGCACCGCCGAAGGATTCCGCCAGCACTCGCTGTCGCTTCATGTAGAAGCCGACGTCATACTCGTCAGTCATGCCGATGCCGCCGTGCATCTGAACGCCTTCCTGAACAGCGAGCGCGCTGGCCATACAAGTCATAGCCTTGGCCACCATCACCGCTTGCTCGGCGGTCTGGTCATTACTATCGAGCAACTGCTGGGCCTTGAGCACGGCCGCGCGAGCCACCTCCATCTCCGCGTAGAGATGGGCGGCGCGGTGCTGCAGCGCCTGGAAAGAGCCGATCAGACGGTCGAACTGCTTACGCTCGTTAAGGTAACCTACCGTCATGCTCAGGGCACCTGACGCTACCCCTACCATCTCAGCTGAGACGCCGGCGCACAAAGCGCTAAGCGTCTTGCTCAGAGCGCCGAACCCGTGGTCTATCTCCCCGATCACTGCATCAGCGGAGAGCTCTACACCGTCGAACTTCAGACGGGCGGCGAGGTTCGCGTCGGTCAACCGGTCGGCCTCCGCGGTGAGATTTGCGGCTTCTCTCTCGACCAGGAAAAGCGTCACGCCCAGCTCCTCGTCTTCGGAGCCAGCGGTGCGGGCTGCAACAATTAAAACGTCGGCCACGTGCCCGTAGGTCACGAAGCGCTTTTCACCAACTAGGCGGAACCTGCTACCGATCCGGTCGGCCTGGAGCGTGATCCGCTCGGGCCGATGGCGGACGGTCTCATCGACGGCAAGCGTCCCAACGGCATCCCCGTTTAGGATGCGTGGCAGCCAAGTCTCTCGCTGACTCACAGAGCCGCTCTTCAGGGCCGTGACAGCCCCCACCGCGGTCGCGAGAAACGGCGAAGGCGTCAGGTTGCGGCCGATCTCCTCCAGCACGATCCCGGCCTCGACGTGGCCAAGTCCTAAGCCGCCCTCACTTTCGTCCATCAGGATGCCGTTCAGGCCAAGCTCACCAAAGCTTCTCCAGAGCTGCGGCGAGAAACCGATCCTGTCGTCGGCATCCCGTAGCGCGCGCATGTGGCGGATCGGCGCTTCTTCGGCAAGAAACGGCCGCACAGTATCGGCGAGGATCGCCTGTTGCTCGGTGTGGAAGAGGGGCACGTTCTCAGGCTCCGGGTAGCTGCAGGATGCGCTTGGCGATTATATTAAGCTGCACCTCAGAAGTGCCGCCTTCGATGGAATTAGCCTTGGTGCGGAGCCAGGCGCGAGCATCGGCGCCGCCGCGAGAGCGCTCGCTCTCCCACTCCAGCGCATCCATCCCCCGGGCATCCATGATCAGCTCGTGACGCTGTTTGTTCAGCTCGGTCCCAAAGTACTTCATGATGGAAGCTTGGGCAGGATGTCCCCGCTCATGCTTTAATTCGTCAACAAAGCGCTCGGACATGGCTCTAAACGCCTGCGCGCGGACTTCGAAGAGAGCAATGCGGGCCCGCAAAACGGGATCATCCAGTCGGCCGCCCGGCTCGGTACCTATCGTGCGCTTGGCCATCTCGCCGAGTGACAGCTGGCCGGTCTCTAAGCCTTCGCCAGAAATGCTCTCGCGCTCGTGACTCAGCAAGTATTTGGCGACGTCCCAGCCTTTGTTTAACTCACCGACCAGGTTCTTCTTGGGCACCTTTACATTGTCGAAGAATGTCTCGCAGAATGGAGAGTACCCCGAGATCAGCTTGATCAGTTTGGTCGAGACCCCAGGCGTTTCCATGTCGAACAGGAGGAACGAGATGCCGTTGTGCTTGCTTGAGGTGTCCGTACGTACCAAACAGAAGATCCAGTCTGCCTTATCAGCGCCGCTGGTCCAGATTTTCTGACCGTTCACGAGGAAGTGGTCGCCTTTGTCCTCGGCCCGGGTCGCGAGTGAAGCGAGGTCGGAGCCGGCGCCCGGCTCGGAATAGCCTTGGCACCAGAGGATTTCGCCGCGAAGCATTTTTGGGAGGTGCTCGCGCTTCTGCTCCTCGGTGCCGTACTTAAGCAAAGTCGGGCCCAGCGTGGCTAGTCCAAACGAGCTCAATGGAGGACGGCAACCCAGGCGGCCCATTTCGGTCTGGAGGATATTTGTCTCCTCGGGCGAAAGTCCTGCGCCACCGTATTCCTTGGGCCAGTCTGGCGCGATCCAACCTTTCTCGGCCATGCGGTCCAACCAGATCCTCTGGGCCGCGCTTATATAGGAGGCCCGACGGCCTCCCCAAAACAGTTCGTCCTCGGAACGGATCGGTTGGCGCATCTCCGGAGGGCAGTTCGTCTCTAGCCAGGCTCGCGTCTCTTGGCGGAAGGTTTCATGGTCGCTCATGTTTTGACCTCCCGTGTCGGCGCCTTGCTCTCGGGCAGCCATTTTCCACTTCCAACATCGGCTTGGTACTTTTGGCCGACCGCTCAACAGATTGAGCTTCCAAGCTAAGGCACCCTCTGTGATAAATGCAATAAATCTTGGCAAGTCTACGCAGCTTTACGTCGAAAGGGCGCAGCTCGCCGCAGGATTGCAGATGCTGATTACGAAGCTACGTCAGGCAGGCTCGATAGCCAGTTGGACTGCTGCTACGGTCAGCCTTCGTTCTGCGAAGAGACTGAGCCAGCACCACTACGAAGACGCTCGCGCAGCCCGCATCCGCAGAGCGGGTTGCGCATTAGCTAGAAGGCCAGCGTCGTTGTCGCCGACGTACGGAGCGGTGGATGTCGCGAGGCCCACCAGTTACGCATCGAAAGAATTATCTCCCAAGAGCTGAATCTAATCGATGTGATCGTCATGGACATCCAATCGCCGGGCCGACAGGTCGCGGCTCCGCCAGCTCTCGTACTCGCGCTGCCATTGTGCCTTCAGACACGAGATCGCCGATGGCGACAGGTTCGGCGCATCCTTGCCGAGCAGTGCCGCGAGCATTTCCTGGAAATCGCCGGTCGAGATACCGCGCAAATACAGGATCGGCAGCAAGGCATCCAGGCTCTTGGTCCGCCGCGCCCATAGCGGCAGGATCGCCGAGGTGAAGCGAATTCGATCGGCGCCGCTCGCGCCGCGGTCTCTCATCTTCGGCCGAGCAACCTCGATCGCGCCGATCCCGGTGGTTATCTTGCGCGCCGGACAATGGCCGTGCCGTACCACCCGGGCACGACCATCCGGCACCTTCAGCTCCGCCGTCGTCTCCGGAAATACCTGCAGTTCCATCTCGACGGCGCGGACGACGCTATGTCTATGTCTGGGCCGCAGCGTGTTCCTGCAGGCGCGGATGGAGGATCACAGCGAGTGCATGCTGATGCTGATCGGCGCGACGCCGGAGGGCAAGAAGGAGCTGATCGGCTTCCAGGTCGCGTGCGTGAGAGCCCCCAGAGCTGGCGCGAACTTCTGATCGACATTCGCCGGGGCGGACTGATCGAGGCAGCCGCGAAAACCTGCCGTCGATTGAAGGACACAAATCAGTTGCCGAAGATCGTCGCCGGTGTGAGATTGGCCGACGGCATCGCGGTCGTTCCGACCAAGAAAAGCCACGCTGCCTGATCAGCTCCGTCACCCTGATTCAGGCATAGCTCGAGGCATTAGCCAAGCTCATCAGGAATTGGCTGAGCTCATAGAGACGCAAAGGCTCGCATTTACGGGGACTGCTGCAGAATTTCGGCTGCCGATGTCGAACATCAATGAAATTCGGCCCTCGCAGTTCGGTATTCTGAAATGGAATCTCAGGGGAGTGCAGGGGCGCCGAGTCAAGCACGGATGGGAAGCAGTCCGCCAATTAGCAGTCGCGTGCACGTTGCCGCCGGAGTGGGTGAAGTTGAGCTCCTCGCGCTAGGCTCTCAGCTCAATATCTTTAACGCGCGGATTGCGGAGCTGATCCATCTGGGCGACCACGTGCGCACCCCGACGTCTGTCTGCGGCGATGATGATGTTGTGATCAAACTTCTGAATTCTCAAAAGGGGTAGTGGAGTTCGAGTGCGCTGCGGCGATCACGTCAACTGGAAAGCGGAGCATTGTCGGGCGATCGATGCGCCATGAAGACGCTTCGAGCCGCCGACTGGCAAGCGCGTTTTAAGGCGCCATTACCATCCTGGGGTGGCACAGAAGGGAGAAAGTAGACGATGAGGATCAAATTGATGCTCGCGAGCGCGCTGGCTGTTATCGGTCTGCCAGCCGGCATGCTCGCGGCAACGAACTCCGCCCTTGCGGACGATCAGCTCACGGTTACCGCTGGAGGCGGTTCCTTCCAGCGGGTCCTGCGCAAAGTGGCTTTCGATCCCTTCTCGAAGGCAAGCGGGGTCAAAGTCACTGATGCCGAGTACGATTACTCGATCGCCAAAATCCGTGCCATGGTCGAGACCAAGACCGTGAACTGGGACGTGGTCTGGACCACTGAGGGGCAGACCCGAACATTGTGCGCCGAGGGTATCATCGAGACAATCGACTGGACAAAACTGGGGCTCGACCGGACTAAGTTTGAGGGAACCAGCAGTACTGAGTGTGGGGTACCGTCCAGCGTCAGTGCCACGGTTGTTACGTATGACAAGGACAGGTTGCCGGAGGGCCCCAAGACAATCGCGGATTTTTTCGATTTAGAGAAATTTCCTGGTAAGAGGGGGCTCTATAAGTTCCCCCCGCTTGAATGGGCTCTGATTGCCGACGGCGTGCCCATCAAGGACGTCTACAAGGTCCTTCGAACACCGGAGGGCGTCGACCGCGCTTTCAAGAAGCTCGACACGATCAGGAAGGACGTCATCTGGTGGACGGCCGGCGCCCAGCCCTTCCAGCTTCTCGCCGATCGCCAAGTCGTCATGAGCGACGCCTGGAACGGCCGTATCTATGATGCCAACAAGAACTCCGGCAAGCATTTCGAGATAATGTGGGACGCTGCGGTTCTGACCGGAACTTCCTGGGTAATTCCAAAGGGCACTCGGCGATTGGAGAACGCCTACAAGTTCATCGCCTTCGCCAGTTCGCCTCAGGTGCAAGCCGACATGGCAAACGACACCGCCTACGGGACGGGAAACAAGGACGCGCTCCCGCTCATCAATCCGGCGATCCTGCCCAACCTTCCGAATGCGCCCGACCATATAGGTAATGCCGTGATGGTGGACGCAAGCTTTTGGAGTGAGCGGGGCGATGAACTTCGCCAGCGCTTCACCGCCTGGCTCGCGAAGTAAGAATCAAAGTGGCGAGGAGACTTCGGTTCTCCTCGCCGCCTCCAACGAGCGAACTTAGAAAATCGATCGAGATAGCCGATCGCCCGCAGATTCGTGGTGCCGATCGGCGGATGATGTTCGAAACTATCCACCACGATACATTGTTAATCGTAAGCGTCGTTCCGCTCCCATCTTGTCGCGGCGCATGACTTCCTATGCAGCTGTCATTTTACGTTGAGTCTTAAGGGCAAGCTATCGCGAGTGAACCGGTATAGCTTCGGCGCTCGGAGTTGATGCAGCCCCATGATCTGCGGAATTCTCCACCCAAGGAAGGAAATCTGCGGAATTCGTGCGGTGGCCTTCGGCATGTTGCTGGCGTCTCCGTTGCAAGATCAGCCTAGCCCAATGCAGATCGTCGGATGTGATGCAACTCATCCGCTCGAATGAGCTCCGGTGGTGTCGCGCCCAGTCGTTCCGAATCGCCTGGGCTTGCGCGCCTGAAACCGATGGAGAAAGCGAGCAATGCCCAAGATGGTGCAGCATGGATGAAGTTGTTCAAATCGAAAGTCACGATACGGTCGCCGTTATCACGGTCAACAGTCCTCCGGTGAATGCGCTCTCCGCGGATGTACGCAAGCGAGTGTTTTCAGCGTGTTCTGGTGTCCGACGCTCAAGCTGTGGTGCTGATCTGTGAGGGCCGTACCTTTATTGCTGGAGCCGACATCACCGAGTTCGGCGGTCCTGTGAAGGCGAGCCTATCGCAGATCCAAACGGCGATGGAGAATTTGGCCAAGCCGATAATTGCACGATGGAGATGATGAGCAAAATGCCCTGGGCAGCCAAGTCAGAAACAGCTGGCCGCGACCGAGGTTCGGCACGCTCATCAAAGTCCTTAGCGGTTTTCTCAGCGCGGATGACCTCCAGAAGCTTCATCACATTGGCCGGAGAAAAAAGTGCGATCCTATCACGTCAGCCGCGTAGTCACCACAGCAATCTCGTCGATCTTCATCTCCGACGTGTCCGTTGCCAGAATCGCTCAATATCAAGGGCGCAAGTCGCTGGAGCGCCATCAGATCCTCCGTCGCTGTTACACCCCTATTTCTGGCCCGGCGCGCTGATGTTGACGCTGATCAGCAAAGGGGGAAGTGGGAAGGGGTTGTCGGCGCCCATCTTCTCGATTGCGCAGGCTTGATGATCGACGCTAGGCCGGCCGTTGATCTACTCCAATTTTGAGCCCGACGCTGGGAGCTTCTGCACGAGTGTGTTTAGCTTGCGTGACAGGATTTTACATCGGCTCACCAATGGAGAGTTTGTCGCAGACAAGCAGCAGCAGGAGCGGAAATATAAAAGAGGAGAGGAACCAACGGCGAATTGATGTGACGATACATTCTTCAAAGAAAAAATGCGCTCATCCTAGCATTCGCTCATTTTCGTCGCAAATTTGGGTCATTCTCCTGAACGTCCGGAGTCGCGGCCGAGCTTACGACTCCTATCCAAACAGGATGGAAGAAAAGGGGACGACGAGAAAGTTATGGCTGAAGACATGATTCCATTGGGCGAGAAGCTGTCCCGCTCCGCCCAAATGATGCCAAGTGAGATAGCGATCAGCTGCGGAGAGGCCAAACTTTCCTGGGCCGATCTTGATGCGCACGCAAATCGCGTCGCGCGTGCGTTGCAGGGGCTGGGCGTTAAAGTAGGCAATTTGGTTACCATTGGACTGCCTAACGGGATCGACTTTATCGAGGCTTGCTGGGGGGTTTGGAAACTGGGCGCGACACCGCAACCTGTTTCTTTTCGACTACCACGCGCCGAATTGCAGGCCATTGTCGACCTCGCTGATCCGTCAGTGGTCATAGCATTGCCGGGCATGGAAAGCGACAGGCGCCGCATCACGGTCCAGGACCTGCTCACGCTATCTGAGGATGACAGTCCGCTGAGGTCGTGCGCTGCTCTTGTCTACGTGGCTATGACGTCGGGAGGATCTACCGGACGGCCTAAGCTGATTCTTTCCGGAAAACCGGGACTGACTCTCGCTGAACCAAGCAGCCAAGGCTTTTACCGCTTGGGCCGCGGCGACACGGCGTTAATTCCTGGGCCGCTTTATCATGCTGGGCCCTTCTCAAGCGCCAAGGAAGCCTTGGCCAGCGACGCTCAAGTTGTCCTGATGCCGCGCTTTGATGCGGAGGGCGTATTAGCCGAGATTGAGCGGCGAAGGGCAACATGGGTCTATTTGGTACCTACCATGATGAGTCGAATCTGGCGCCTTCCGGAAGAGGTGCGGGCGCGCTACGATATTTCGTCGCTGAAGACTCTCTGGCACTTCGCTGCACCCTGTCCGCCTTGGCTCAAGGAAGCCTTTATCAACTGGCTTGGGCCTGAGGTCATATTGGAGCTGTATGGCGGTAGCGAGAGTCAGGCGGGAACGGTCATCACGGGCGGCGAATGGCTGGAGCATCGGGGGTCCGTCGGCCGCGTGAGCTGGGGCGAAATCAAGATCGTCGACGCTAACGGAAACATCTTGCCGCCCGGAGAGGTGGGCGATATATACTTGCGCGAGACCGAAGGCGCACCGCGGGCCTATGCTTACCGCGGAGCCCGGGCCCAAACGCTGCCTGGCCGATGGGAAAGTCTCGGGGATATCGGTCACTTCGACGAGCATGGCTATCTGTATCTCGCTGATCGTCGCACCGACATGATCCTTGTCGGCGGCGCGAACGTCTATCCAGCCCAAGTCGAAGCCGCCATCGACGAGCATCCCTTGGCGATCTCGAGCGCTGTGATCGGTCTGCCGGACGAGGACATGGGCTCCTACGTTCACGCCATAGTTCAGGCTCGACCAGGCCTATCTGCGGAGATGCTCCTGGCGCATCTCGGCGAGCGGCTGGTCAGCTACAAGCTTCCGCGCACGGTCGAGTTTGTTGCTGAGCCGCTTCGCGATGAGGCGGGAAAAGTGCGCCGGACTCAGCTGCAGGACGAGCGGATCGCGCGAATGAAGGCGGTCGCGACCGAAACGCGAAAAACGCCGTCTGCTTGAATCCGGTCTGCGGCAGCCCACATTTCGCAGCGGCTCCGAGAACGAGGAAGGGCCCGGAAGGTGTATTGCGGCGGTGTTATCGAGCTGTTGCGCCCGACGATATGGTCCCTGGCGAGGCAATTCGCAAGCTGAAAAGTTCTGTCGAAACCCTTGAGGGATGAGGAAAAAGTTCAATCGTGATCCTCGCACGGCGCAAACTCCTTAGCGCAAGTTCAGAGGCGCGAATGCAAGTCCGGTGAACCAGGAGCAGTGAAGCCCCCTAAAGCGGCTTCTATGAGGCTCGCCACCCGCGGCACAGCTCACGGCTGGCCATGCGCCGCGACCTCACAGCACCCTCAAAATTCCCAAACCATTGCGTTTCTGCTTCACCATGCTGGCTGAACGGAGGCCAGCATGGATGGGCAAGCCTTATTCGCTGGATCTTCGCAAGCGCGTCGTGGCTGCGATCAAGGGAGGGATGTCCCGCAAACAGGCGGCCAAGCAGTTTGGAGTAGCGATCAGCAGGGCCATCGGTTAGATGCAGCGTGTCGAGGAGACCGGCAGCGTTGAGCTTGGCCCGATGGGCGGTCACAAGCCGAATGCGGTGTCGGGAGAGCACGCAGTCTGGCTGTCGCAGCGGATCAAAGACGGAGATTTCACCTATACGCGGTCTCGTTGCCGAGCTTGCCGGCCGCGGCTTAAAGATCGACTACCACTCGGTGTGGGACTTCGTGCATGCCGAGAAGCTCAGCTTCAAAAGGGTGGCGGCTGGCGAACGCGATCGACCCCGAGGTCGCGCGGCGGCGAGCCCAGTGGACACAGTATCGAGATCGCGTCGAGATTGGGTTCAGGTCGGGCGAGTATTTTCCCAGGAAGAAGAGCTTGGCGCCGACCGAACGGATGAGCTGGCGAACTGCTTTGCTCCTGTGGCTACTGAGTTGTCCATGACGACGATATCGCCGGTACGAAGGATTTTCGCGGACGACGGCTGCTTTCAAGCAAGATCATTTGAAACGTCCCCCATCCGACAACTAAAAAGCAACCACCTAGATTGGCCAGCTATAAGAATGATTGGTGTTAGATACGCATCGGAATCTCCATTGAGTATCCTAGACTGAGTGATCGCCGGCAGTGGCGACGCAAAATTCCTACCGGCCATTACAACGATAAGGTGCGTTTACATCTAATCCCCGCGCACGCGGGTGCAAGCAGCATTCGCGAGTGCTGCCTTATATTCTTCAGCGATTTCCTCTACAAGCTGGGCAGCCCCTGTCACCGAGCGGATACCCGATACTGAGTGACCAGCACACCAGATATTGTCCCAGCGGGGCGAGCCCTCGCCAGAGTTCATAAGTCTTTGGTTTCCGCGGATCTCGGACACGGATTCGTCAAGTTTGGCAATATCGAGCCCAGCCGCCAAGATTGAGCCCCGCAAGACGTTCGCATTGAGTCCCCAAAATGCGCTTGTTAATACGATGTCATCAAGCGTGCTATTGAGCAACATACGACGATAATCAGCGCTTGCCATGCTTTCCCAAGTGGCAATGAAGCGAGTACCCATGCAGCCGAGATCGCATCCAAGGATTCGCGCTGCCGCTAATGAGATACCGTCTGTTATCCCGCCAGCAAGTACAACTGGGCCCTCGAACATGGCGCGGACCGAACGAACAAACGCGAACGGATTGGCCCACCCAGTATGGCCTCCCGCGCCGGCGGCAAGCAAGATCAAGCCGTCCGCACCAGCTTTGATCGCTTTTTCCGCATGTTGAAGCGAGGCTATGTCGGCGAATACGAGACAGCCGATGTCGTGCAGCGCATCGACGGCAGCCGTCGGCGGTCCGACACTAGTGATAGCCATCTCGATTTTGTGACGTAAGAGACAGGCAAGATCCTCCCTGAACCGTCCGTGACGGACCATCAGCGTTGGACAGTGCGGCGCGACAGGTCGGTCCAAGTCAGCGAGATCATGTTCAATCTGACCTAGCCAGTGATGAAGCTCCTCAGCGGATCGGGCATTGGTGGTGGGAAACGCGCCGATGCTTCCCGTCCGGCAGACAGTAGTCACAAGCTTTATCCCGGACACTCCCCCCATGGGCGCAACAATAAGGGGTACCGCCAGTCTTCCCGAAAGAACATCGGGCAATCTGGCGGTCTCGCAGAGTGCAGTCATGGTTGTCCTCCTTTGAGCAGAAGCGCATTTCGTAGACGAAGAGCGTCCGCGACTGAGATTTGCTCCAACTTAAAAGCATAATAACTGGCTGGTTCGCTGCATCCCAATAATACCAACGTGCTCTCAAGCCTTAGGGCCAGACCTTCGGAACGCGGCCGGCGATCACGACGCCGTCTTCGATGGGGTGCGCGGCTTGAGATCCTGCTATTAAACGGCCACCTGTGGCGTAAGCCCACTTGGCGGAACTTGGGAAGAACCCCTCGAAGAGATTGAGCCACGAGCGGCGCCAAGGTGAGCTCGAAGCAACGCCCGGTTGGTCGGATGAGGGGCGAGGCCTCCTTCACCAATTTGCGTCCGCGTGCAAAGAGTCCTCTAAAGGCAATCACGTTATTTCCTTGCACGGCTAAGGACGATCTTCTCCGGCCGCCAACGGACGATAAGCCGTTGCTTCCTCGGTTACGTGCCATTCTGCCATGATACAGCTTCCGTTTTGCCTGCTTGCGGATGGGCATGCCAAAACAACAGAACTGCTGCTCCACCGATGAGGTTGGTGCATGATGCAGGCTCCCCGAATCGATAGTCACCTGCTGATTAAGCCATGGACGAGTTCTTATTTTAACGGGCGCTTGGTGGCACGCTGATCGCGTTGATTCAATTACAAGAGTCGATAGTTGACTCGAGCCTTCGAGAGCCGGCGACGAGCGCAAGTGGGTGGTAACCCGGCATGAGACCCCCGCCTAGCCATCCGTCGGCTTGCGCCCCATACAGCTTGGCATGAGCTGATCGGTGGGGGTGAACGATGGCAAATGCCATGCTTGATGCCAACCAGGAAGATGACTCCTATCGTCGCGTCGAAGTGATCATTGGGAAGCGCCGACGGCGTCGGTGGCCGGGCGAGAAGGCCCGGATCGTGGCGGAAAGCTTTGGGGAGGGCGCGATTGCGCGGCGCAATGGCGTTTCGCGCGGGCTGCTTACGGTGTGGCGACGCCAAGTTGCAGCGGCGGTGGTGGGCAAGGCGCCGAACTTCCTGCCAATCCAAATTGGCGCCGAGAGCGGTCGCGGGACAGCCGGCGAGCCCGAGCGTAGTTCGCAACTATAGACGCTGCCTTTGGAGATCGCCGCGCCGCCGGCCAAGGTTTTGCGGGGTTGTCGAGATCGAGGTGAACGGGGTACGCATCCGGCTCCGAGCCGGGCGTGGAGCTGGCGACGCCGTCGACCGTGCTGGCGGCGCTTTGGGGCATTCGGTGATTGCGCTACGCCCTGACCTCAAGGTGGTGCTGGCGATACAGCCGGTCGATTTCCGCAAGTCGGTGCATACGCTGTCGGCACTGGTGAGCGAAGCGCTGCGTCGAATCCGTATTTATGTGTCGGACGAGATTATGTGGCGGATGCGCCCTAACGCCAGCTAGGGCAGGCCACCCAGGGCTTCTCCGCCACATAATATTCAGATGTTGGCCAGCAGCTGCAGGGTGGTGTCGTTCGGCCGGAAGCGCGCGCTGCGGTCGCCTTCGACATCCGCAGCGGCGTATCGGTGGGTTGTGGCGACCTGAGCATGGCCAAGCCCTGGATCGTCAGGAGGTCCACGTCTGACCGGAGAAACTTCTTGGCGAGGGAATGCCGGAAGATGTGCGGCGATATCGGCTTGCCCCCCAACCTTGGCCTCGTGGACCGGGCCTGGGAGGCGGCACGCTGCACGATGTGTGTCGCGCGGAAACGCGTCAGGCGCTCGTTGTAGACCCCGACGAAGATCGGCCGCGGTACATGATTGGCGAGGCCGCGTTCGCTCAATAGGTCCGTCAGCGATCGCACCAGATTCTTAGGAATGGGAACGACGCGATCTCGGCGTCCCTTTCCGTGAAGCAGCACCTGCGGGCGTCCTCGCTCCAACTGAAGGTCGTTCGCGTTGACGCCGGTCGCTTCGGACACGCGAGCGCCGGTTCTCGCCAAGAAGAGCAGAAAGGCCCGGTCCCGCCGGCCGCGGGCGTCGTCTGATCAGGGGCTGCGATGATGGCCCACCTCAGCGTTGGTGAGATGATGCGTCACCTCGATCTAGGCCCGTTTGGTGGGGATCGTCAGAACCCATTGGGCGGCGCCGAACGAGGCGGGATCGGCGGCAGCGACGTGATGGAAGAAGGATCGGATCGCGGTTAGTCGGGCGTTGCGCGTTGCGACGGAGTTGTTCCGCTTCTCCAAAAGCTCGTCAAGAAAGGCGAGAACAAGGTCCCGATCGAGATCCTCAAGGGCCAGCGCCGCCGGCTTCTTCCCCAAACAGGCGGCGGCAAAGAGGATCAGCATGCGCAAAGCATCACGATAGCTGGCTAAGGTCGCGGAGGTCACGTTGCGCTGCTTGGTCAACGGGCGACGAAAGTACGACTTAAGGAGCGGCGCCAGCAGGAGGTGTTCGTTCATGCCGCGCCTCCGTCGAGGAAGGCGCGCTCAGCCGCGATGGCGAGGAGATCCGACGAGCCGGTGAGGTAGTAGGCTGTGTCGCTATAGTTAGCGTGGCCGAGGTAGGTGGCGAGTAAGCGCAGCAGCGCAGCAGCGCTTGGACGTCTGCGCGCTGTTGGTGCCACAGCCTGAGCCTGGTTACCGCGAACCGGTGCCGGAGATCGTGCGCTCGCAGAGGCTTGCCGTTGTCAAGACCCGCGAGCTTGCGGGCCCTAGCGAAGTTGCCTTGCAGGCCGGTCGCCGACAGACGGCAGCCTCGCGAGCCGAGGGAAGAAGAGCTCGCCTTTGGGCCTGGGAAACACGGTGTCCTCGCTCACGGGCGTATCAACGAAGGGCCGCCTGGGTCGTTGGGTGAACAGGAATCAGGCGGTCTTTACCGAACTTGGTTTTACGGACGAGGACGCCCCCAGTTGGTCAGATCGACGTCGCCGCGATCAAGGCTGACCACTTCGCCCGATCGTAATCCCGTGCTGGCCAACAATCCGATTAGCGTCCACATCGAGCGGCCCCTGAGAGGGTTCCCCGCCGAAATGAAGCTGCATGCGTCAATAAGCGACGTCAGCTCAGCCTCACTTGGGATGCGCGGCGGCGGAATCGCCCTGGACCGCGGGAAAGCTTTGCGCTCCAAGACCTCGGTCTGGGGGGCGTAGACGACCAGGTACTCGTAGAATCGGCGGAGTACGCCGTGACGGACCGCGCGGCTGTCGGCGGCGCCAGCGAACGACAGGACGAAGTCCAGCGCCATCGTCCGGGTGGCAGGCGCACCCAGCTGAGATCGCTCGACGTAGCGAACGAAAGCCCGCAGCGTGCCGGCTTGCTTGTTGAAGGCGTAGCCGAGGGAGCGGCGCAGCTCGATGTAGCGCTCGACCTTGTCGTCGAGGAATGCGGCGAAGGCGGTCATGCGGCGCCTCCCGCAAAGGGAAGCGCAACCTCAGGAGCTGCGAGGCCGCGACCTTCACGTACAGCACCTTTGTGTTGATGCTCCGGTGCCCTAGAAGATCGGCGACCTCCTTGATCGGCCTTCGTCGCCCCACGAGCTGGGTGGCTAGACTGTGGCGCAGGAGATGTGCGCCTCCGACGCGACCGAGCTCGATCCCCCGGGGCCGTCTTCCCCATCAACGGTCGGCTGCGGGAAGAACTGCTGAATGAGACGCTGTTCACGTCCCTCGCCCAAGCGCGCGTCGCGCTTGGATGCTGAGCGGGCCGACTACAACGACAAACGGCCACACTCGCAGCTCGGATGGAAAACTCCATCCGAGTTCGCCATGACCTGCCACCCGCGTCGGGATCCGGCGCTGCGCTATGCAAGGCTCCGCGTCAGCTCCCGTCACTTCCACCGCCCCGACCGGGCAAATCCATCGGCAAGCGCGAGCTCAGAACTGGATAAAACTTTGGCAAGGTCACGATGGCGGCCAGATGCTGCATAATGGCACCGGATCCCGTATCGATCAGCTGGCACTCGGTGCGAACTTTCAGAACGTAATGTTGCAACTATCCCCGAAACTCCCAAAGAATTTTCGGAGCGCTGGATCAATGACATTTCATTTCCTCCACGAGCCACTCGCTTGGTGTGCTCGTCTTTGCTAGTGCTCTTCTCGGGCAAGTCCGGCCAAGCGCGTAGCGCCGTGGTTGGCTGTATGAGCGTCAGCCGTGCATCGTCTCGAATCGCTTAACCCTTATCAGGTCGATCGCAAGATGACAGCGATCAGAAGGAGCAGCAGGAGCGTGCCACAGTCTGAAAGCCTTCAGCTTGCGCCAGCGTTCCATCCTAGCGGATGGCCTCGGCGGGCTTGATCTTCTGGCTGATGAGAGCCAGCTTGGCGCGCAGCCATAGCTCGAAGGCATCGGCCAGTAGTCGGCGCTTCTGCTGCCGCACGAGGCGACGCTCCTCGGAATGCGGCAATGTGCTTCAGCGCCTCACTTGCGATTGGGGCGGGGCCAGCTGTCGCGAGTTCGTAGAAGTTGCGCCACATGTGCACCCAACTTGCGTCAGGACAAGTCCTGGAAAGGAGGAAGAATGTGATCTGAAACCTTTCATCGTGACCCAGAGGGTTCGACGCCCTCCCGGCAAAGGCGGAGCCCGCCAGCCGGAAGCGAGTCCTGCATGGGTGACGGCAACGTCGCTCGTGAAGCGTAGACAGCGGGTACCGAAGCCCTGAGGCTAGCCTTGAAATCATGGTCGTGCTGAAGCCTTCGCCGTGTTGGATCCGGGGGCAGCACTGGGAAAGCCGCTATGGCTAGGCTGACCGGTTCGGCCGGGGTCTCGGAGCAGGGCAAAGGTACGGGATGGGCCACCAGGAAACCTGAGAGGTCCCGTTTGTGCCCACATGGAAAGCCGACACCGAGCACTGGTCACAACAACGCTCCAGGCCTGATGACCGACTTGGCGAGCATCGGGAGCGCGCACGCGAACACGGAACTCCAAGGCATGTGGAATCCCGAGGTGAAGCATAAGCCGGGGATGCGCGCGGTGGGAAGTCGTAGCGGCTTCGTAGTACCGAGGAAGGCGGGGAATTGGGCTCACCGGGACCCACTGGAGGGAAGGGAGCCGACATCTACCTGCATTATATGCTGGATGAATGCCTCGGCGTGTAGGCCGGCGCCGTCAGGCCCTTGGCGATGTGCGTGCGCACCGTCTTGCGATCGATTCCAAGTTGGCGGGCGATGGCCGACACCGAGACGCCCTGCCGATACAGTTCCAGCATCATGACAAGTTCCCCGAGTTTGATCACCGCGCTCTCCCTCCCGCCAGCGGGAGAAGCATCGGTGAGCCGGTTCGCTGCCCGGCTTCCGGGGCATGCCCTGGAAGGCCGGGCACCACGAAACCTGGAGAATTTTCAAACGGCAGTTTTGGGGAGCTTACGTCCGGCACTCACAGTGAAGAATCTGATGCGGGTAATCCGCTCGTCCGGGTCTGTGAGGGGCGGGAATGGCAACATCTTCGCCTACTCGGCAGAAGGCGAGCTCGACCTCGTCACGGTCGGCAAGCTTTGGGTATGCGATGTAGCCCATCGACCTGCAGCACGCCCTTGAAGCCGGCAAGATGGCTGCCGCGTCGATCGTCCGTCGTGTCTTCTTCGTCATTATGCGTCCGTCTACCAAACGGAGCGGCCCTTCCAACTTAGCCTCTGGTCTTTCAAATCGGGTCCATTTCACCGTTGTAAAAGGGCCACGGTTCAGAAGAACACGAATCCTCGCGCTCTGCCGGGTCAACGCAGGATTTCTGCTACTTGAGCCGTAATATCAATGAAATTGCGCTTCGTCGCCCGATATTATTTCCGTGAAAAAATTAATCTCCTGTCGACTCAAGGTCGCGGAGTCGAGTGCGAGTAAGGAAGGAATGCGCCATTGATTGATCGTAGATGTATCATGCAGGCCTGCCCCTCCGATCTCCACCGTGCACTCAGCAACCTACAATCTGTCAAGAATGAACATCGTGGCCTGGTAGTCAGCGGGGGCACATTACAGAAGAAGCCGCGGCGACCGGGGAGAGGGACGATGCTGGACGCGAACAATGCCTTTGTGAAGTTCTCCAACATACAGAAGACCTATGATGGCGAAACGCTCGTCGTCAAAAATCTTAACTTGGAAATCGCTCGCGGTGAGTTCTTGACCATGCTGGGGCCCTCGGGCTCGGGCAAGACGACGACTCTCATGATGCTTGCGGGCTTCGAGGTGCCCACCCAAGGCTCGATCCTTCTTGAAGGGCGCGCGATCGACAAGATGCCCCCGCATAAGCGCAATATTGGAATGGTGTTCCAGAACTACGCACTTTTTCCGCACATGACGGTAGAGGAGAACCTCGCGTTCCCGCTTAAGGTCCGCAAGCTGGGCAGGGCTGCCGTTGAGACCAAAATCAAGCGGGCGCTCGACATGGTCCGGCTTGGCGCGCATGGCAAGCGCAGGCCAGGCCAGCTTTCCGGCGGGCAGCAGCAGCGCGTCGCGCTTGCGCGCGCCCTCGTTTTCGATCCCAAGCTCGTGCTGATGGACGAGCCGCTCGGCGCGCTGGACAAGCAGCTGCGCGAGCAGATGCAGCTTGAGATCAAACATATCCACGAGGATCTCGGCGTCACCCTAGTGTATGTGACGCATGACCAGAGCGAGGCGCTAACCATGTCGGACCGCATAGCGGTGTTCAACGACGGGGTCATCCAGCAGCTCGCTGCGCCCGCCGAGCTGTACGAGCGGCCGCAGACCGCCTTCGTCGCCCAATTCATCGGCGAGAACAACCGACTGCAAGGCCAAATCGTTGCAATGAATGGCGCGACTTGCCAAGTTGAAGTTCCAGGCGCCGGCAACGTGCAGGCGCTGGCCGTCACTGTGGAGGCGGTCGGTCGGCCGACCGTGCTGTCGTTGCGGCCGGAGCGAGTGAAGCTGAACCCCGCGCCGGGCTCTCTGCCCAATATCTTCAGCGCGCGGGTTGCGGAGGTGATCTATCTGGGCGACCACGTGCGTGCCCGGATCTCGGTCGGTGCCCATGATAATTTTGTGATCAAGCTGTCGAATTCGAGAGGCGTCGTGCAGCTCGATCCCGGTGCGGCGATCAACATCGGATGGGAGACAGAGGATTGTAGGGCACTCGACGTTTCATGACGATGCTCCAAGCCGTCGTCCGCGAGGCGATGGTCGGGTTTTCGGCAACGCCGTCCCCATCCTGGGGATCGCCTTACAGGGGAAAACAGACGATGAGAAAGACATTGATGATCAGCGGCTCCTTGGCTGCGATAGGCTGGGCGGCGGGCACGTTGATGCTGACAGAACCCGCTTTCGCGGGTGATCAATTGACGATCGTCTCCTGGGGCGGGGCTTATCAGGCAGCCGAGCGCAAAGCGTTGTTCGAACCCTTCACAGCGGCCACCGGGATCAAGATTACCGAAGGTGAGTACAGCGGCGAGGTCGCCAAGCTCCGCGCCATGGTCGAATCCAAGACGGTGAGCTGGGACGTGCTCGACGCCCCTGGAACGATTGCGCAGAGAATGTGCGCCGAGGGCCTCCTCGAGACAGTGGATTGGAAGAAGGTGGGCCTCGACAGGACCAAGTTCGATGACGCCGGCAAATATGAATGCGGGGTACCGCTTCAAACCAATTCCACGATCGTTGCCTATGACAAAGACAAGCTGCCGAATGGCCCGCAGACCATCGGCGACCTGTTCGACACGAAGAAATTCCCCGGAAAGCGCGGGCTGGTGAAGACCTTCGCGCCTAATCTCGAGTGGGCGCTGATCGCCGACGGCGTGCCGCTCAAGGAAGTCTACAAGGTCCTCTACACGCCCGACGGCGTCGACCGTGCCTTCAAGAAGCTCGATACGATCAAGAAGGACATCGTCTGGTGGACGGCCGGCGCCCAGGCGCCGCAGCTACTGGCCGACGGGCAGGTCGTCATGACCGCAGCCTATCACGGCCGCATAACCAGTGCCGCCAAGGAGTCCGGCAGGCATTTCGAGATCATGTGGGACGCCGCACAGGCGGGCACGGCCTATTTTACGATCCCCAAAGGCAGTCCGCGTATGGAGGACGCTTACAAGTTCCTCGCGTTCGCCGGCTCGCCCCAACCCCAGGCTGACCTGACGCGTTACATCCCCTACGGTCCCCTCAACAAGGATGCGATGGCGCTTGTAGATCCGGAAGTGTTGCCTAGCTTGCCCAATACCCCCGAGCGTAGAGCCGTTGCTCTCCATGCCGATGTTTCTTTCATGCTTGAGAAGAACGATGAGCTGACTCAGCGCTTTAATGCTTGGCTCGCGAAGTAAGAGCAACGAATGGCAAGGAGGACACCGTCCTCCTTGCCATTTCGAACTGACGATCTGAGAGAGCGGGAGAGAGGTCGATGGCGACGATGGCGGTCCAAATCGCCGACAGTTCGGAGGGCATTCCGTTGCGCGTCAAGCTGCAGCGGGTCGAGCGTCGGCGCAAGCTGAGGGCTACTGCCCTCGTCCTGCCGCTCCTGTTGCTGATGCTGATAACCTTCGTCCTGCCGATCGGCCGGATGATGTTCAATGCGATCCATGACGATACGTTGTTGAGGCTCATGGTGCGAACAACGGCAGCGCTCAGCGCTTGGGACGGCAAGGACCTGCCCGACGAGAACGCCTATGCCGCTCTCGCCGAGGACCTCAAGCAGTCGTCGATGCAAAAGACGACGAGCTTGATAGGCAAGCGGGTCAGCTATGAGCTCCCCGGCGCGGGCAGCCAGATAATCTCGAGCGCCCGAAAGGCGAGCATGCTTTCCGCCGGCCCCTACAAGGCGGCGCTGATCGACATCAGTCCTCTCTGGGGTCAGCACGACATCTGGACCTTGCTCAAGCGCGGCCACTCGGCCTATACCGCCTATTATTTACTGCGTTCGGTCGGTTACCAATATGGCCCCGAAAGCGAGATCGTCGCCTCGCCGCCAGAGAACTCGGTCTTCCGCGACGTGTTCCTGCGCACGTTTGGGATTAGCATCGGCGTGACCGCCGCGAGCCTGCTGCTTGGCTTCCCGGTGGCCTATCGACTGGCGACATTGCCGTCCAGGATCAGCAACTTGCTGATGATCATGGTCGTGCTGCCGCTCTGGACCTCGGCGCTGGTGCGTTCGGCGGCTTGGGTCGTGCTCCTGCAGGAGCATGGCCTTGTCAACGAAGTATTGATGGCGCTGCACGTCATATCCCAGCCTGCAGAGCTCATCTACAACCGGTTCGGTACGGTGGTAGCCATGACTCACATCCAGCTACCTTTCACGCTGCTGCCGATTTACAGCGCTATGAAGACGATTTCACCCAACCATGTCCGCGCTGCCCGCTCGCTTGGCGCCGGCCCAATCTACGCCTTCTGGAAGGTCTACTTCCCCCAAGCTCTGCCGGGGGTCGCCGCCGGCTGCCTACTGACCTTTATTCTGTGCCTGGGCTACTACTTAACCCCTGCGCTTGTCGGGGGGCCGGGCGACCAAATGGTCAGCTCCTTCATCGCCTATTACACGAATGAGGATCTCAACTGGAGCATGGCCTCGGCGCTGGCCGCCATCTTGCTCATTGCAACTCTGCTGCTCTACTACGTCTATAACAAGCTGGTCGGAGCCGACCGGCTCAAGATGGGGTGAGAAACGATGGTTGCTTTCGCCTACGCCTCTCCGATAGAGAAGGGCTGGTACTACCTGCTCCACTTGATCTGTGTGGCGGTGCTGCTGTTCCTGATTGCTCCCATTCTTGCGGTTATCCCGCTGTCCTTCAATTCTGTGCCCTTCTTTAGCTATCCACTAGCTGGTTTGTCGCTGCGTTGGTACGAGGAAATCTTTCTAGCGGACCGCTGGCAGGGGGCGCTGTACACATCTACCCTAGTCGCCGTGTCTGTCATGCTGCTGTCGACCGTGCTAGGAACACTAGCTGCGCTCGGGCTCAGCCGCCCGAATTTCCCCTGGCGCACGGCGGTGATCAGCCTATTGATCTCGCCCATGGTCATTCCGACGATAATAACCGCGGTGGCGCTCTATTTCTTCTATGCTGATGTCGGACTGCTCCATAGTTATACCGGGCTGGTTCTTGCGCACACCACGCTGGCCACGCCGTTTGTCGTTATTGCAGTGTCAGCGACCCTGACTGGTTTCGACCATTCGCTGACCCGCGCAGCCGCCGGACTCGGCGCGCCGCCGTTCACCATCTTCTTCAAGATCATCCTGCCGCTCATTCTACCAGGCGTGGGCACCGGCGCGTTCTTCGCCTTTCTCACCTCGTTCGACGAGGTGGTGGTCGCGCTTTTCGTCGCCGGTGTCGAGCAACGCACTTTGCCCATGGTCATGTTTTCCGGCATCCGCGAGGAGATCAGTCCGACCATTATTGCCGCCGCGACCGTGCTGATGCTGTTTTCCGTTGCCCTGCTAATTGCTGTCGAGTTGCTGCGCCGACGTTCGCAGCGCCTACGGGGCATTCGAAACACCTGAAGGTTCCTGTCGCATGTTGATTCTTTTCCCCACCTCAGCGCCCTCCAATTCTACGATCGAGAGACAACATGACGGGCTCTGGCCAACCGTAGCGGAACGGGTCGAGCAGACGCCTTCGTAGACACCCACAAGCATCTATTCGAGGAAAGTCAGCACGTTTGCAGTTGTGATCGATCGGTGAAATGGGTATACGTGTTCAGTACCTATTTAGCTTGCTCGTTCGTTATCCTCGGAGGAATTCGGAAGGAATAGCGATTCAACGTTCGCCTCTTCCTCTCTTCGGCGTCAAGTTCGTCGATTTTGGACGGTACATTGCCGGCCAAGCGGTGGCGATGATCCTCGCGGACCTTGGCGCTACCGCCGCGCGTATCGACCCGCCATCCGGTCCTCTCTGGGACAGCTAGGCCAACGCGACGCTCAATCGAAACAAACTGATGTGGCGTTGTCCTTGCACTAGGCCAGCATCGCGTTGCAGGTGAACTCGGTGCCGTTGTCCGAGACGATCGAACCCGGCTTGCCGCGCCGGGTGACGATCGAGGTCAGCTCGCGTGCCACCCGCCGGCCTCGAGATCGAGGTGTCGGCGATCGCGCCCAGGCATTCCTTGGTCACCTCATCGACGATGTTGAGGATGCGCAAGCGCCGTCCATTGGCGAACTGGTCCGACACAAAGTCCAGAGACCAGCGTGCGTTCGGCTTGGCTTCCACCAGGATCGGCACGCGGACCCCACAGGCCTTGCGGCGGGCGCGACGCTTGCGTACGGCAAGCCCTTCCTCTCGATAGAGCCGGTGGATGCGGTTGATGCCGGACGGCTCGCCCTCCCGCCGCAGCAGGACGAACAGCCGACGATAGCCGAACCGCCGCCGCTCACTGGCCAGCTCACGCAAGCGAGCCCGAAGCGCGGTGTCAGGTGGCCGGCGAGACCGGTAGCGGACCATCGAGCGGTCCGCCCCGACGATCGAACAGGCCCCTGCGGATTCCGATCGATGTCGCCCAGGATTCCGAGATGATCTCGCCCACCATTCCGATTTGAAGTCGCCCACCCGTTCCGAGATGATGTCGCCCACCATTCCGGGATGATGTGTAAGCGTCGTTCTCAGGCCACGGCTTTGAGGTCGTGACGGCAATAAGCCCACGGAAGCAGCTCATCGATGTTGCTGTTTGGATGGCCGTTGACGATCCTGGTGAAGGCATCGGTCAGATAGGCAAG
>Ga0214544_1005406_pt1 | contig 24760 bp, 19 predicted proteins | sample CNSS3metaG_FD_160074 | JGI IMG/M metagenome (GOLD analysis project Ga0214544, IMG submission 160074) | Root nodule microbial communities from cowpea collected in UCLA plant growth center, Los Angeles, California, USA - CNSS3 | ecosystem: Host-associated > Plants > Roots > Nodule | place: USA... | reverse complement strand
TATTTGAAATGTAGGGTTGCAAATGGGGTTTGCGGTGGCATTTCATCATATGGGTAGGTTTGAAAGGAATAGGGGATTGAAATATGTTGGCGGTGAAATCCACGTTGTCAAAGGGATTGATCCAGATTTTTTGTCATTCTTTGAAGCATTAGGCATCGTGAAGGATTTTAAATACGCTGGACATGTTAAACTGTGGTGGAAGGGTTCCAAAGAGAAGTTGTTAAACAATCTAAGATTGTTGAGTGATGATAAGGAGGCATTAGCTTTGGCTAAGTATGCAGAGGATAGGAACGAAGAGGTTGATATATATGTTCAACACATTCCTTGTCAGCCCGAAGTGGTGCATTTTATTACTGGTGCTGAAATGGATGAAGAATTCGGTCAGCCAAAAGTGGGGGGTGAACAAGATGTGGTTCCTAATCCAGTTGTAGTGGATGAGGCACCTGAAGTGGTTGAGGTTGATGTCGATCGTGAGGTTAGTTTGGTGAGTGAGGCACCTGTAGGGGTTGAGGCAGAAGTGATTTGTGAGGCAGAAGTGATAGGTGAGGCAAAAGTGATGGGTCAGGCTGATGTGGTGACTGAGGTCGAAATGAAGGGTGAGACTCATATGGATCCTGAGGCAGAATTGGGAGGGGTGGCAGAACGGGTGGTTGAGGCAGAGCTTAGGGGTGAGGAGGATGTTATATGTGAAGAGGTTGAGTCTGAAAATGATGAAGGGGCTGCTGCAGAAAAACTGGATGATAGTGAAGAATAAAGGGTGGCAGATGATGATGATGGATTTGGTGTAGACATTCAGCCACCCGTGAGAAAACTTGGACCTGTTTTGGATAGGTGGAAAGCAATGAAACGAAATCCAAGCACAGTGAGGACTAAAAAGGATGTTGGAGAAGGTTCATTTGTCACTAATGCTGAAATTGGAGTACATGACATAAGTGAGGAGTATGATACTAATGAGTTGGAGTCTGATGTTGATAGTGATGAGGGTGTGGTTCGTGATGGGCCTAAATTTTTGAAGTACAGATCATCGTTGGGTATTCATCTCAGACCAACAAAAGGTAATCTAGATTACATTAACTTTTCCTTTAGACAGACACAATTAATTGATTGTTTCCCTCTTATTTATAACTACTGTATTTTGCAGGGACTTATGACTGTGTTTGATAAAATTTTGAATGGGGTGGAGCACCGTTTCTATTTGAGGCACCTGTATAGCAATTTCAAGAAGAAATTTGGTGGTGGGGTGGTAATCAGAGACCTTATGATGGGGGCAGCAAAGGCTACTTTTTACGCTGCCTGGGAAAAAATGGGTGAGTTAAGAAACACCAACCCTGAAGCATATAATTGGTTAGTTGCCATTCCTAGAAGTTCATGGTGTAAACATGCATTCAACATTTACCTTAGATGTGATGTTTTAATGAATAACTTGTCTGAATCATTCAACAGTACTATTTTATTGGCTAGAGATAAACCAATCATTAGTATAATGGAATGGATTAGATCATACACAATGAGTAGATTTGCTACACTTAGGGAAAAGTTGAATGCATATTCTAGTAATGTAATGCCTAAGCCTAAAAAAAAGGCTTGATAAGGAGGTGGAAAAAAGTGGGAATTGGCTTCCAGTATGGGCAGGGGGTTCTAAGTTCGAAGTCACTTAGGGGTTCACTATGGAGAAATTTGTAGTTGATCTAAGTAAGCATAGTTACACTTGTTATTTTTGGGATTTGGTAGGTATTCCTTGTAGACATGTTGTGGCTGCAATTAACTATAAGATAGAAAATCCTTAGGCATACATGCATCCATGCTACAAAAGAGAAGCTTATCATGCTTGCTATAGCCCAGAAGCAATCAACCTGAACTGCTCCCACCCATATATAAAACACCACTTGGCAGGCCCAAAAAACTTAGAAGAAGGGAAACAGATGAAAATGTGAGTCATTCAAAACTTTCAAAGAAGAATCTGATCATGAAGTGCAGCAGATGCAAGCAAATAGGACATAATATCAGAAGTTGTAGAAGGGGGATGAGATTCAGAAAGGTAATTGAGTCATGTTCTTTACTTCTTAATGATTTCTGTTTTGCAAATTATAGATCTGAAATTTAAAAACATACTGAATGGACAGGGAAACACACAACGCACTCCAACTGCCATTGCAGCTACCAACGTTGCTGGACCATCAAACCAAAGCTGCAGTAGAAGGAGATCCACACCCATAGTTGCAGCAAACGTGAATGAAGGTGAAATAGTACCAAGAACACAGCCAAGGAGCAGGGTAGCACAAGCATTGGGGTCTTAAGCTAGTAGTAGTACAACTTGTGCACAACCCACATGAAAATGAATGAAGATTCCAACTTTTTCTTTCTTTTTTAAACACATCTGTAATACATTAAGACATCTATAACGTTAGGCATAGTGATAGTGGACCACTATTTTGTTTTGGAGTAGTGCTATTTCAATATTTTAGTTAAAGTTATGGACCACTTGCCTGCTTTGGACCACTTTTTGCATTATTGTATTCAATGAAAGCAAACACTGTCCTTGTTGTTTTGGACCACTTGTCTGCCATTATTGATCAATGAAACGCGTAGTTATACTGTTTATTCATTCCAAATTTATTTGTCATACTATGAGAATTGGTAAAACAGGAAGTTGGAGAAAATTGGGGACACCATATCATACTCTCATATTCTCTTAATCAGGAAAACAGGAAAATTGAGAAAACAGGAATTGGTAAAACCCACTGTCATAGTCTCAAATAACATCACGCATGGCAAATTCGAGTACTGTAATATTGTAACCACCAAGCTTAATACATTCCAAGTTTAATACACCAAACATACCTAACACAACATTAACCACCAACTTTAATAAATTCCTAATCATTGCCACAAATACCTAATAGATAACTAATTACAATTAACCTTCAACAACACCATAATAACCAGAACAACAGTTGCAACCCACGACAAAACGAATAAAAGTTGTAGAAATTTTCCAATGTTCTCTTGTTGCAATTTCCTTTTTAGCTTGTCATTTTTCTTTATCAACTCCATTATCACTTTGTCCTTTTCCTCCTTTTCCAAACAACAAACTTTGTTTTCTTCAACAGTTTTTCCTCTGCTCGATTCAAGTTCAGAGTCTTTCCCTTCAAACGTTGATTCCGACTCATTAACCCATTCGAAATAATTACAATGGGAATTCGACTGCACAGAAAAGAAAACAATTACAAAGAAAACCAAATGAAGCTCGAAAATAAGTGAAGGAATTTCTCACTTTCAGCCCAATTCCTACACCTCCAAAATAATCTGTCTTTGTTTTTCACAGTACTTGCCTTTAGAAGCAACAATTTTTCCCCACATCCACACACTTTCGATGCGATTTCTGAAGAGGACGCACAACTTTGCCATATTTTCGAACCACTACTCCTCTACATACAATCCAATCCTTTGGTTCCGCTATTCATCACTGTTGCTAAATTTTTCCAATCCAATGCGTACAATCCGCAATTTTTCTCAAATTTACCCAGTTTTAGGGTTTCATAAGATACCCCCAAACATGCAAAATATTGTAATTGAAGAGAAAGCCTTAAACGGGATCCTTACGTGGCCATCCGTTAGCCAGATGTCAATTCATCCTAACGGAGTTTAAAATCGGGGACCAATTCCATGCAATTTAAAAGGTCAGGGACTGGAATGGATCAATCTTTAGATGGGGGACCAAAACCAAAAAACACTGATAGTTGGGGGACAAAAAACATAATTAACCCAAAAACAAAAAACAAATTAATGAAATGGATGTCGACATCTGTTTCACATTTTTCTGAAACGGATCTCAACATCCGTTTAGTATTTTTTTTTTCTTTTTGCTTGTTACGGATGTCACACAACACTGGCGAGGCAAAGAAGTATAGAGGCAAAAGCAAGATACAACAAATGAAAATGTTGATGGCAGTTTTACTAGCAATGGTGTGCAGAAAATAGTGTGGTTTTAGTGTGTGTGTGTGTGTGTGTGTGTGTGAGTGTGAGAGAGTGAGAGTGAGGTGCAGTGAGTTTGTGAGGTAGTGTGTTGTGTGCGTGAGTGAGGTGCAGTAGTGTGCGTGACTTTGTGAGGTAGGTAGTGTGTTGTGTGCGTGAATGAGGTGCAGTGGTGTGCATGAGTTATTTTGCTTATGTGCTTGCATATTTTGCTTTTGTGCTTGCCCTTAATCGGGTTCTATCATTTGGATCATACCCATATGCATGATTGCATTTATCATGCAAGTGATACACTACCACTTCAGCATATAGATTGCATGATATGAGTTTATATCTTTCACGTATTAAAATATTTTCTTTTTATTATAGCTCATTATGGAAGATCATCATTTTAGTTATTTGAGTTTCTTGGATTCTCACGTAAATTGTAGTCTCATGTCAAACTTTTCTGATTTTGTTCATGATATCTGCGAACAAGATTATACATCTCACTTTACAACTGATGATATCTTCTCAACACGTGAAGATTTAATTAAGTGGGTTAAAAGGGTTGCTTTTAATCTTGGATTTGTTGTTATTATTCTAAGATCAGATAAATATAATGGACAACCAGGAAGAAAGACCCATGCATTATTAGGTTGTGAAAAAGGTGGAAAATATAGAAAATACAAATGTGATGCAGAACTGAGTTTATCTGGGACAAGAAAATGTGATTGTCCCTTTAGAGTGAGAGGCAAGCCCATCTCTCAAGGAGAGGGATGGGTGTTGAACGTAAAATGTGGTTATCATAATCACGATGTCTCATATACTCTAGTTGGTACAAACGTTGCTTGTTGATATGACTAAAAATCAAGTAAAACCTACAAATATACTTCTCACTCTCAAAGAAAAAGATGAGTGTAATGTGACAACTTTGAAGCAAGTATATAATGCAAGATATAGGTACAAACGTTCAGTAAGAGGTTCAAGGACCGAGTTACAACAGTTAATGTTGATGTTGAAACGTGATCACTATATCCATTTTAGTAGATGTGTTGATGAATCTAATGTGGTTAGCGATCTGTTATGGACCCATCCTGATGTTGAAAAGTTGTTAAATTCATTCAATATTGTGTTCTTAATGGATACTACTTACAAAACCAACAAATATTGGTTGTCGTTGCTTGAGATTGTTGGTGTGACCTCAATAGGACTAACTTTTTCAGCCGCGTTTTCATTTTTATCTAGTGAAAAGCAAAATAATTTCATTTGGGCTCTTAAAAGGCTAAGAGGTCTATTTATGACGTTTGAGGGTGGTCCATAAGTCATTATAACTGACAAGGATCTGGCTCTAATGAATGTTGTTGGCATTATGTTCCCTGAGTGTTATCATCTTCTATGTCGTTTCCATATTCAAAAAATTGTGCAGGCAAAGTGCAAAATGTTAGTGAATTATGTTGATGCATGGGATGTTGTACTGCAAGGATGGGAGAATGTTATGGACTATGAAGATGAGTTAAAGTTTAACGATTGTGTTAATCGTCTTGAGCTTGTTTGCCAGTCATGGCTTGTATTATTTGAATATGTTAATGACTCGTAGATCATTCCTTACAAGAAATACTTTGTCAAGGCGTGGACGAACAAAGTTATGCATTTAGGGAATAGGGAATACAACATCAAACAGGTATGTTTGCATCTTCTTATTAATTCATTTTTTTTATTAATGGTTTATATGATTCCATGTATAAATTGTACTAAGGTTGAGTCTTCTCACTAGAGCCTCAAAAAAGTTCTTGGAAGTAGTATGGGAGACCTTTGTTCGTGTTGGGATGAAGTTCACAACATTATTATCTTGCAACATAACGAAATAAAGGCGTCTTTTGAAAGAAGTCTTAATCTGATGAGTGACTCTTACAAGGCATTGAGTTATAGAAGATTAGTGGTATATGTTTCTAGATCTGCCTTAGAACTCCTTAGTCTAGAGTTAGAAATAGTTAAGAAAATTGGATTCAATACTAGTCGTTGTGGCTGCATTCTCAGACAAACTTATGGTCTTCCATGTGCGTGTGAATTAGTACGATATGACCTTGGGATGATTCCTCTCCAAGAAATTCATTTCATGTGGACTTGGTTGAGCTTCTCAAATGTGTCATTTTCACAATCCGAAGGGCAATTATCTATTCAGAAGGAGGTTGATCTGTTGCTTAATATTTTCAAAGAAGTTGACATTGCAGGAAAAGTCACCATCAAACATAAATTACTTGACATAGTTTACCCTTCGATGACATCGATGTTACCGCCAACGAGTAAAATTAAGACGAAGGGTGGACCTAAAAGTCATCGATCAAAGAAGTCAATCAAATGTGATCCCTCATATTTTGAGCATGTTGACGCCTTCATTGAGTCATCAAGACAAGACACATGTGTTGCAAAAATAGAAAACAAGTTGAAGACCAAAGGTGTAATTCAAGAAAAGATAATACCAATGTAGAACAGTTCAATCCTATTTTTCAGCCTTATATAGTGGATGTTGTGGATGTAGTGGCAGATGGTCATTGTGGGTATAGATGCATTGTTACATTGCTGGGTATGGCTGAGGAGTCATGGCCTCTAATCAAACATGATTTATACAAAGAACTTAGTGAATGGCGAGATGAATATGCAACATTAGTTGGAGGCTATGATCGTTGGAAGAACTAAGAAAGTCTTTGCTAGTTCATTCACCATAAGGGGTATAACTTCTATACACTAATGTTGAAACTTATTTATTAAAAGTTTTTTATGATTTTGTTTGATTATAATCTAATTAATTATATACAGGCTAATCCAGACAAGTGGATGGCTATACCGGACATGGGTATGCGATTGCTAATCGATATAATGTAATCCTCGTGTGCTTGTCATCAGTTCAGAATTTGACGATATTACACTCTGTACATCCCCACCTATTTCGCAAAGTCAACATCAACTATTTTATGTCAGACATGTTTACGGTTCTCATTTTGTTCAGGTATATATTTTTTTTTTCAAAGAACTTTATTTCTTGATTGACTGATTACATATTTATAGGTTCATCTACAAGAAGGTTGTCCATTACTGATGGTGGATATCATATCATCTAGCAATTGTTACCCAAAGGCAAAGGGGTGAGCATCATTTTATAGAGATAGGATACAAGCATTCGTAGATTTACACGTAATGGATCGTAGTTATGTAAATCTTATGGAAGACTAATATTTGTTAATTGTATTAAATATTTGCCTATTGTAGTTTATTTTAGGAAATTTCATATTGTAATTTACTTTTAAAAAATACGTTTGTAATTATTTTACTAATATATAAAATACCAACTCCTCTGGTCAAGAGACAGATATATTTTGGCCTTATTGCTAACAAAATAGACATTTGAATTTGTAATCATATATATATGAAATAACTTAATATAAAATCCAATAAAAATGTAAATTCTAACATCAAATACAAATATAAAGTAAATCGACTAACCAGATGTAGATGGTCATCGACCTCGAACTCTACGTCCTTCTCTAGTCTTTTCCTCTTCTGTTGCATCACAAGCTATCTGTAATAACTCATGCGTGCAATCCCAAGCAATTATGCCCTTACTAACGTTTTTGCAATCTATCATCCACTGAAGACCGCTGACAATGCGTTTCATGGCACCCTACGATAATACCAAGTTAATGTCAAATATTTAAGTTACTAATAATATGAACAAATAAATTTGTAACATACCAATAAACCACCAGAAGATGATGACTCTGACATCCTCTAAACTGGTATGAAAATTCCGACGAAGTCGGGGCATAACCACAAGGCTAGGTCGCTCGACCTCAACTCTGCGTAAAATGTAAGGATGGGAGACTCTCCTAAACCACTGCAAATATTCATCCGAATATGAAAAAGGAGTTGGCGCGAGGACCACTTAAACTACGACAAACAAATCGTAGTCTCTCCACCGATCATATAGTAGCAAAGTCCAACATGGGAAGCGAACTCGACAGTCGTGGAATAGGTTGCATGAAGCCAAATTGTCGCAGCACACACTCCGGTAGATGACGGTGTACGAGGATACCAAGCCTGAGGAAGGCAGAAAACATGGCAGATACAACAAGTGGTCGACCAGCACTATGTGCTCCATATGGGCTCCAAATCACCCTATCATATGTCAAGGCATCCAACTGGACTCTAACATCAGCTATAGCGGAAGTAGCGCGTCCAATGACATAACGTCTGGCATGGGGCTCGGTCTCCATATATGTATCCCGTAATTGCTTCTTCCTAATGCAAGGAAGTGCTCGTATATCCAAGCCTATATCAAATAACATTTCATTAAATATATTCTGATATAAAAGAAAAAACAAGTAAAATATTTAACAAAATGTAATATAAAAGGGTACATGTAGAAGAGGTATATATCCAGCTAATTGCTTTGTATTTGCAAAGTTGGCATCTCCTAATTGCTCATATAAGTAGACAAGAGCATCAACTCCCCAAGCATATCTACGACATGTAGGGAGATCTCTAAATAGCTTGAGGTAATGGGTACGAACATAGGTGGTGCTTTTATTAGCAAATATCATGCACCCTACAAGGTGCAAAAGATATGCACGTGCAACAAACTCTCAAAGCTCGTTATCTCAACAACTATCATACAACTCTCTCAACCAACTAAGTCTGACTTGTCCACCCTGACTTTGATTCAACTCATCGAAAGCCATGGCCCGATCAACACCAAGAAGTGTCATCGAAATCTCAACTGAATCTTCATATTCAAGATTTTCAATGGAGCAAAACTCTCCAGTGAAGGGAAGACGAAGGAGCGACCAGACGTCATCTAAAGAGATGGTCTTCTCACCAATTGGTAGATGAAAAATATTAGTTTCGGGATACCATCTCTCCATAGAACCCAATATCGGGATATTCATATAAAATATCGCACAGAGGCAATAATCCAGAAGTTACCACAAAAGGGTGAACAGAAGGGTGAGGAGGTCCTACTTTTTTCACTTTTTTAATATGGGAGACTACTTTCACAACTTGATCCTAAGAAAAAAGAAACATAAAACAATAAAAATACATAACAACAATAAAATAAAACATTTATAAAAACTTCTTACTAACTTGACCATCTCATATGATTCGTGCAACATGATCCTGGTACCGACTTAATAAAGATGTATTAGAGGGACCACCTGAAAATCCTGCACCATCGTTATCAATCCCCTGCTCCTCGTCTTGAGAAACATCGAAAACCTCATGCTCAACAACATCATCCTGAACAACATCAACCTCGTGCTGACCCCTTCTACGAGCTGAAGCGGTCAGTCTCCTCCGTGCAGCACCTTGTGCAGAACTCTCGAGTGCATCGTGTGAACCGCGTCTAGATAAATTACCTCGTGTCCTAACCATATCTATAATTAAAAGTATCAAATTTTCAATAACCAAATATAACAACACGTAAGCAACAAAAATCACCAACAAACAACAATATCACTCAAATTCAAATTAACGATAACATATACTAATGCATCATGCACAATTGATACGCAATTTAAACACCAAGAAAAAAAGATACAAATGCCTTCTGCTTCTGGCTCTGCATTTCGTCTTCATTTTTCTCTGCTAAGACCATGAAACAAGATGCATGTGAGCTTCCATTTTCATGGCATGTGACTACCACCAAGGTGCCAATGGTCAACCATTTGAGAATTGGGAGGTGTGACCAAAAAGAGCCCATTATTGGTTGTAGAGCCAACTTTGAAAGCCACAAAATATTAAATAAATTACAAAAAAAAAAACTAAATATTCAAAAAAAAACAAAAAAACAGATGTTGACATTCGTTTCATATTTTAAAGAAGCGGATGTCGACATCCATAGCGTTGAAAAAAAACATGAAACAGATGTCGACATCTGTTTCAGATTTTTATGAAACGGATGTCGACATCTGTTTCAGATTTTTATGAAACGGATGTCGACATCCAAAACATTGAAAAAACAAAAAAAATGAAACGGATGTCGACATCTGTTTCAGACTTTTATGAAACAGATCTCGACATGAAACAGATGTCGACATCTGAAACGCTGAAAAAAAAAACATGAATCGGATGGCGACATTCGTTTCAGACTTTTATGAAACGGATGTCGACATTCGGAATGCTAAAAAACAAAAAAGAAACATGAAACGGATGTCGACATCCGTTTTAGACTTTTATGAAACGAATCTCGACATCCATTTTGGTCAATTTCGGAGAAAAAAATTTTGTTGTGCAGAAATCCATTTCCGCAGTTGATATTAAACATGGATCTTTGATTATATTATGTAAAGAAACAACTTATTCATGCATCTATTGCACACACCATTTGAACATTCCGTAAAATCAAATTAAAAAATACATGGTATAGAATTTAACTGGATTAATTCCTTGGCAATTGAGTGTTGACAGTGTTGGCAATGGAGTGTGCAACAATATGGAGCCAATTGCAGACTCAAACGGAGAGGAGGGGTGCGCCAATAGAAAAAAGGAGAAAAGGAGAGGCAATGAGAGAAGGAAACCGAAAGTGTGAATGTGGAGTCCTGGAGGAGGAAGCAATAACAAATAAAGGCTGCTATGTCAAACTGAAAAAGCAGGGGTGCAAGGAATTTGATTCCTTTTTGGGGTGCGTTTTGGGGGTGCAGGGGACTGGTTTTGAGGGTGTGTTTTGGAGGTGCAGGGTGGCGTGGTGTTAAATGAAGAGAGAGAGAGAGAGAGAGTTACTTTTATTTTTTATTATGGGAAAAGATGGAAATATAGAAGTTTTTGGGGGTACAGAAGAAAGAGTTGGAGGTGTAGGGAAAAAGGGCCCCATATCAAGATATTGAATCTGTCAATATACAAAAATCCAATATGCATAATATACTGCTCGCACAGACCAAACATGGGAGGGACGAGCTGATCTGCAAATTCACGTAACCTACACTCAATAATGTTTTTTGCACACTACTATTTTATAAAGGGAAATTTTGTTTGAAAAATTTTGCTATGACCGAAAATTTTCAATTCTATAAAGATACCCGAGGATTTTGCTATGGAGAAAATTGGTTGTAGGGAAAGAATATGGACAAAAATGGGTTTAGAAAGAAAAGAATCGAGAATCACTTTATTTACAGAGAAATAAAATAAATACAAAAAACACATAGACAACACATTCATAATAAAACAAGAAAACACATAGACAATACACCCATGTCCTTTGGCCTGACCCCGAGTACACCCACACTCTCTAAAGCAATAATTTAACTCTAACCTCACAACGCTCTTATTACAAGAGTATTAACAAATAATAAGAGTCGTCAAATATAAGCTTGAAGTGTCTTTGACTCGGGGCAAGAAACATCATGGACTTAGAACCCATTATATAGTCACTAACACCCGCTTCCTTGGTTGTCCTAGGTGATGTGATACTTTTTAAGACATGTAATTTTTATCAGTCAAAGAAAAAAAAAGGGAAATACCAATTTAGTTGAGAAACTATTCAAATTTGGCTTAACAATGGATTCTGCTTTGATATGATGATTAAACATAAATGAAACGTGATGGATGGAATTTGTTAAGCGTTTATATCTTTTTAAATTAAATAATATATTAAAATTAATGAAAATTTAATTATGTATTTTTTATTTATTTTATAAAGTATATTAATAAATAATAAAACATAAAATCAAATATACAAAGAAACAAAATTATTAAGATATTTTTTATTTTCTCTTTCATTGTCTTTTGAGTTTTTCATATGTTTTATTCATCTCTCATGTTTATTTATTTTTTGAGTTTCTCTTCCATTCTTAAATAAATAAAAAAAGGTAACTTTCTCTTGTCTCACTTGATAGTAAAATATTTGTTTAACATTTACCACTATTTTTTATCTCATGATATTTTTGTATATTCATTTTTTATTAATATAGAAGAATAAGCAATGTACTATGTGATTTTTCATAGTCGATTTTTAATTGTAACTTGATCATCATAATTATTTTAGTAATTATGTCTCTCAACTTTTGATTAGGTTACGATAAATTATTTTTGGTTAAAATACTTCGTTGGTCCTCGTTTTTGTCGCAAAATCTCAATTTGGTCCTCGTATTTTTATTAGTCTCAATTAGGTCCTTATTTTTGTAGATTAGTATCAATTAGGTCCTTTCCGTTAGTAGAGAACTAACACCGTTAAGTAGGTGCCACGTGTCAGCTCCTCGTTTTTTTAAATTTTTTTAATTTTTTTTTTAAATTTTTAAATTTTTAAATTTTTTTTAATTTTTTAATTTTTTTTTAAAAAATATTTATGTCACGTGTCAGGTTTGTAGTATGCCACGTGTCAATCTAATATGGTGACACATGTCAAATTATTGTATGAATCTCAATTTGGTTCTCATATTTGTTAATTTGATTTGATTTGAGTCCCAATTTTTTTTAAAAATTTTCAATTTCAGGGCACTCCAAATTTAGACCAAATTTTACTTTTATATAATGTTATGATTATTTTTATTAAAATTGATATTTTTATTAAATATTTTAATAATATTAATTGTATTTAATATTAAAATTTTAAATATATTTATTTTAATTTGTTATAAATTATTTTAAAATTTTACATTTGAATTTATAAAAATGTTATTTTTAAGCCAACTCTAAAATATTTTTGATATTGAATATTATACAAATATTTCAAATATAAATTTATTAATCTATATATTTATAATTTTAAAATAAAATTTAAATAAATTTTAATGTAAAATATAAATTTAAATAAATTAAATATTGTTAAAAATATGTAATAGAAATATCACTTGTAATAAAAGTATTATCATTACATTTATAAAAAAATTAAATTTGTTCTAAATTTGGAGCACATGAAATTAATTAATTTTTTTTAAATTGGGACTAAAATCAAATCAAATTAACAAAAACAAGGACTAAATTGAGATTCATATAATAATTTGACATGTGTCACCATATTAGATTGACACGTGGAATACTACAAACCTGACACGTGACATAAATATTTTTTTAAAAAAATTTAAAAAAATTTAAAAAAAATTCAAAAAATTCAAAAAAATGAGGAGCTGACACGTGGCACCTACTTACCAATGTTAGTTCTCTACTAACGGAAAGGACATAATTGATACTAATTTACAAAAATGAGGACCTAATTGAGACTAATAAAAATACGAGGACCAAATTGAGATTTTGCGACAAAAACGAGGACTAACGGAGTATTTTAACCATTATTTTTTAATCTTAAACTTCTTTTTTAACTATGTATATTGATGAAAAATAAAAGAATAAATCTATTTTTTAAAATTGATAAAGGAACTGTCGATGAAGATGAAAACATGATAATATGGTTGCTTATTGCATAACAATGAAATTAAAGTTTGTGAAGACTTTTTGAATCAAATGAATGTTAATAAAATGAAAAATAAATATGTTACAGATAATATGGTTATCTACATCAAAAAAAGTTAACCAAAACATTTAATGATGATTCAATTAACATGAGTTCAAAAATATGAAAAAACGATAAACATTCATTTATATATGTGTGATTTCTTTGATAGTTATAGATATACTACATTATGTATTCATTTTTATTGAATTAGTTACATTAATATTAAATATATAAATTTTGGGTATATTATTTTGGCTCCCCCAAAAATTTTGGTGAAGATCCGCCATTGATTCCCGATGCAAAGATTTTTTAGTAAGGGTAAAATGTGCTTTAAAACCATCAACATGGAAACTTGAAGTGTTCAAAGGCCAATGGAATAAAGCTATTAGTAAGGATAAAATTATTTAAATGCAGTAAATTAATTTTTCAAGGTACCATGCTGAAAAATTTGCAGGTCAGATTGCGGACATGAGGATCAACAGAAATATGAGGCAGACTACATATTTCAACCTTTGTTTTTTTTTTTGAGTGGACCAAATTGATTTGTTATATGCAGTGATAATGTAGATCGAGTCTAATGGTATGTTCGTTTAAGATGATTTTATGTGTAGAGGGATTATAGAGCATGGATATGCAAAGATTGTTTGTGTTCGTTTGTGTCGATTTAAGAGTGTTTGAGAGCGCGGATTATCAGGATCGTGAACTTATCCAATCTCGCTTGAAGCAAGAAGATTTGAGGATATTAAATGTGCTTTTACAATAATGTTCTCGAATCCGCTCACATTACGAAAGGGTGATGTACCTCCATGATAGCCATGGCAGCGTCATAGTGGTTGTGGAAAGCTATGGAGCTACCAAACACGCGAAGTTTGGAGGAGGAAATAGGCTTGTGTGGACATTGGAATGAAGTTGGATTCGATCAAAGATGTTGGATCCAATCCAATACAACTAGATCGATCCCAATGATGTTGGATCCAATTCCATTATGCTTGGATCTGATTCCAAGTTTTATATATATATATATATATATATATATATATATTTTTATATAATAATATTAAATAATAATGATATATATATAATAAATAATAGGGTTAATTATGTTTTTCGTCCCTCAACTATTGCTAATTTTTTGTTTCAGTCCCTCACCTAACGTTTGCACTATTTTAGTCCCTGACGTTTTGAATTGGATGAAATTAGTCCTCAATTTTAAAATCCGTTAAGTTCAATTGACACCTGTCAAACATAAGGGCACATCAGGATCCCATCTTTAGTTGAGTTAAATTTTTTTTGCACGTGGTTATTTTTTTTAACGTGAGGGTTTGTTCCGCCGTGCCCCACTCCACTACTGGCACTGTCACGGTGCGATCTGGAGAGGTTCCTTCTTCCTCAAAGTCTATGGCCACCACAGACAACCGCTGCCAACACCCACCACAGGCGTGCCTCACCGGCGTTGGCAGCGAGCCTGCTCCTTCGATTTCTCTCTTTCACGCGAGGGTTTGCCTCCTTCGTGTTTACTTCCGCGTGCTCTTTTCCCAGCCACCACGGCCTCCATGTTAGTCAGCCTCGTCTGCCACCAATGCCCTCGTTGGAGATTTCACAACCGAAGAACACCCTTCTCTCTTTACTGATTCTCTCCTTATGTTGTTATTGATTGTTGATAGTGAAGAGTGATGATGGGTTCATTGGTTATGGGCTCTGTTTTTCTGCTGATGTGTTGTGTTGGTGTTGGAATTTTAAATGGATGATGCGTGTTGGGTTCTATTATATGATTGGGAGAATGGAAATTGAAAAATGGAGAAGAATGAAAAGTGACGTATCAGAGGTTCTAAGGTGGCGTGAGTACTGTGTTTTTTGTTTTGGTATGGAAGATGATTTTGATGATTGGCAGGAGATGAAATTGGTAATGGGTCTTGAGTTGGTGACCAAATCTCTCCTTGTGTGGTTATTCCTCGCGTAAGAAATAGGAGAGTAGAATAATGCTTACCATGGTTGATTGTAGAAGTCAAAATGTCGTTCATTCTCAACACCATGGCTCACATCTCCAACAACAAGCTTCAGATCCTTGCTTTGAGAAGCTATCAAAGCATTAATAAACTCTGTTGGGGACTGACTAAAGCCGAGAAAGAATGCTCGTCTCCTATGGTGTTCATGGATCTTCTTTATGGAATCAGAGATTAGTTTATCAAAAGCATCAATCTCTTTGTGCTTCTTAGTGGTGGAGCAGGGCGTAGCAGAACAAACCCTCACACGTTACAAAAAGATAATCACGTGCAAATTTTTTTTTAACTCAACTGACAACGAGATCCTAACGTGTCCTTCCGTTTGACAAGTGTCAATTGAAATTAACAGAGTTTAAAATTGAGGACTAATTCCATCCAATTCAAAACATCAGGGACTAAAATAGAGCAAACGTTAGGTGGGGGACTAAAACAAAAAATTAGCAATAGTTGAGGGACGAAAAACATAATTAATCCTAAATAATAATAATAATAATAATAATAATAATAACAATATTAAATAATAATGATAAAAATAATATTAATAATTATTGTTATATTAATAATAATAATATATTAATTTTAACTTTAAGGGCAAAATTGTAATCTTACATTTTAATATTTTAAAACTATTTTTTATCTATTACATCATTCAAATCACTCACAAAATTTCACAAACTTTACTTCTAAATTTACTCACTTTCACTTTCAAATTCCTTAAAAAAACAACACACACTTCACTCTATAATCCATTCAAATTCATTCTCTCGTTCTCCCTCAAATCCATCTTTTTAAGTGAACATAACCTAAATGAGTTGGACCGACTCACATTGTCATCTTTAATATACAAACATATTATATATAGAAACACAAAATAAATAAATAAATATATATATATATATATATATATATATATATATATATATATATATATATATATATTTTAATTTTAATATAATTCACCGTAAAATGGGTTACTTTGAATAAAACTCTTTTTTCTTAAGTGTATTTATAAAATATTCAGTGTATATATGTACGTATATTATAAATTAGAAATAATTCTAATATGACTTTTAAACATAGATATTGGCAAAATCAATAGTTTGTCTATCAAAAATAACATGATTGATTTATATTTTAAAAATCAAATAAAACAACAAGGTTTGTATATTATTAATTTCAAATTAAATTTTAATAATTAAGTGACATCAATTAAAAATCAACGCAATAATATATTAAAAACATATTTTCTTCGCAACCAATGTCGCAAAATTTGATCAGCAAATTTAAGAAGGCTTTTACTACATGCAACACCACTATTTCTTTGTGAACCCTCTTGAATTTTCAGAATGGCCATTTTATCATCACTAAAATAATTTTGGATTATATGTTCTAGAAAGTTTTTGGAATTTCGAGAAAAATATTTTCAAAACACGAATTTTGGAGAGTATAAATTGTATTTTAAAATAAGTTTTTTTCTAATGTGAGAGTTCAAAAATGAACTTATAAAATATGATTTTTTCTAAATGATTTTTCTGAAATATTCTTATATGAAATGTGTTTGCAAATGAGGTTTTCAGAATATATCAAATATGTTTTAGAAAAAAAAAATGCTATATTTTCTTAATCTATAACTCTATAATTATATATAAAGAAACTATTTACTCTTTTTTTTTTTTAACTTTATCATCTTAACTAATATCTTTTAAATTTAAATAATTATTTACAATAAAAACTATTTTTCATTCTTATCGATTTTAGCAATTGCTTTCTTTATTTCAATTAATATTTTTTTTATTTTAATAACTAAAATTTATTTTCTCTAGAACTATATAGTTCTTTTGATTTTATCTATAGTTTTCCGTTAGGATGAATAGTGAAATCAAGATCCAAAACAATTAAGTGTAATTAACATATGTGTAATATTAATGTGTTGAGTCAGAGTCATACAACTAAACATAAATATATATATATATATACATTTATAAATAACCATTTTATACATATTAATAGTTTTATTGGGAGATTCATGAATGCACAAATACATTGATATTTATTATATCGTAACCTTCTTGATAATTAAAATATACATCAACTAGAATTAGTTGGTTATAGTTGGGTATATAAATAAATCTAAAGACAGAGACGCATACAACATTAGTATCCTTAAGACATTCGCATTGAAAAAAACATAAAATGAGGGTTTTCCTACATTTTAGAAAATATCTCTAAATTAATTATAATTAGGGTTCATTTTAATTTGGAAACAAACATCATGAAGGAGAAACATCCTAATTTTCGTATGTAACTTAATTCATTATAGAAAACTACTTTAGAATCTTTAAGATTTAAGATTCCTACACAACAAAACATAATAGAATAGTAATTTGATCTGTGAAAGATCATATGTTGTCCAACCAAAGTTTCTCCATTTATTTCTTTGTCCTTTCTTTTTTCTTTTCACACATTCTTAATGACTTAGTGTAAAAGAACCTTATGATCAGAAACATAATCATAATCACATTTATGAATCAATATCCATTAAGTTAATTTTTATTTTATATTTATTACAACTTCTTAAAATAATTAATGAGTTTTTATATTTTATTAAATCACAATTAGACTATGATAATATTTTAAATAAATCACATAATAAAGTTAATTTGTCAATTAATTCTAACACTATGAAATCAATCTTTTATCCATATATAAAGAAAAATGATACTTTCAAAATTTTATTTGACAAACAACCATTTTTTAATAAAAAAATCCTAAAACTTATTACTTTATTTTTGTAATTCTATAAAAAAATTACTATATTTAGTAATTTTGTCAACTTTATCATGTAAAAAAATCAATTTCGATATATAAAAATATTTTCGTTTCCGATCAAAGAAATTAACTTTTTATGCAAACAATATACTCTATTCGTTGGTCGATCTTTTTCTCATAAACACAAAATTTTGAGGGATAATGATATTTTGACTACTAAATTTTAACAACTTTCTCTTATAACATGATGTGTCATCTTCTAAGTGATTTTGGAATATTGAGAATGAGAAAATGAAGAAATGGAGAACCATTTAAAATATGTCACATAAGATTGTAAGAGAAAGTTATCAAAATTTACTAGTAAAAAATCATTTTCCAATTTTGAGTAAAACTGTTTAATAATACCCATGCTTTTATTTCACATATAAACTGTACTCAACATAAAAAACAGTAATATTGATGCAATGTATTAAAATTCGTGTCCTAGGATTCCTCATCTATAAATACCATATGAGGAAGCTGACGGAGTTATTTCAATCAAAAGTAAGAATTCTCTTTCTGGTCAGATATAGGTCACAATGTTCTCATGACTTCTTCTAATTCTTTGCCTAACTTTTCCTTTGTTTTTGCTGTTCTTCAAATACTCAACTTTGAAAAGCCCACCATTTCCACCTGGTCCTAGAGGTCTTCCCATAGTAGGAAATGTTCACCAACTAGAAAGTTCTTCTCTTCATATGCAGCTACGGCAATTCTCAAAGAAATACGGTCCTTTGTTTTCCCTTCAATTAGGTTTAAGACGAGTAATAGTTGTTTCCTCACCAAAACTAGCCAAAGTGGTAATGAAAGACCATGACCTTGATTGTTGTGATCGACCCAAATTACTTGGCCAACAGAAACTGTCCTATGATGGCTTAGACATGGCATTTTCCCCATACAGTAGCTATTGGAGAGAAATCAGAAAAATCTGTGTTATTCATGTCTTTAGCTCCAAACGTGTCTCATGTTTTTCCTCAATAAGAAATTTTGAGGTGAAGCAAATGATAAAAACAATATCTCGCTATGCCTCAACTTCAGAAGTTACAAATCTGAACCAATTGTTAACGTCTCTTAGTAGCACTGTTATATGTAGAATTGCTTTGGGGAAAAGGTATGAAGAGGAAGGAACCGAAAGGAGCATGTTTCACAGGTTGTTCAGTGAGTGTGAAGCCACGATTGGTGGTATCCTCTTTTTTTTTTTTTTTTCGGTTTTTTTTCTTTTCAGATTATATTCCTTTCATGGGTTGGGTTGATACACCGAGAGGACTGCGTACTGTTGGATTTTTAATAAACTTAAATGTATTAACCACTATAGGTAACTAGTCGTTGTAAGAAACTAGCCGTTGTGAGTGGTAAGGAAATGTGGGTCTATAAATATATTATGTATTGTATGAATAAAACAACAAAAGAGGTGAATAAAGTTTGTTCACAAGATTATAGAGTTTGTTGTCTACAAAGTGCTAACAAAGTGGTATCAGAGCCAGTTAGCTTGAATGTTTGAGTGAAAAAAAGAGAGAGCTAAAGAGCTTGAGTGCTTGAAAAAAGAGCTAAGTGTTTGAGAAAAAAAGAAAGTGAGATGGCCAGTCTTACAAACAATATTTCCCTGACCAAGTTGACAAAGACTGTCAACTATGACAATTGGAGTCTCAAAATGAAGGCCCTTCTTGGATCCCAAGAAAATTGGGAGGTGGTTGAAGATGGTTTCGATGAACCAGCCAACACTACAGGTTGGTCAAATGCCCAGTTGAAAGTGCTGAAAGACGCACGTGTGAAGGACAAGGCAACTTTGTACATCCTGTACCAAGCTGTGGACGAGTCTGACTTTGAGAAGATTGCAAGTGCCAAATCTTCAAAAGAAGCGTGGGATATTTTGGAGAAGGCGTATAAAGGAGATGACCGAGTGAAGCAGGTGCGACTACAAACACTTAGAGGCAAACTAGAGAGCATGAGGATGAGAGAGACCGAAGGAGTAGCCGAGTATATTACTCGAGTTGAAACTGTGACGAACCAACTTGCTAGAAACGGAGAGACGTTACCCACTAGCCGAGTTGTGGAGAAGATCTTGAGGTCATTGACAAACGACTTCGAGAATGTGGTGTGCGCGATTGAGGAGTCCAAGGACCTATCAAAGCTCACGGTTGAAGAGCTTGCAGGATCTCTTAAAGCACACGAACAACGAAAGAAGAAGAAGTGGGAGCCACTTGATCAATTACTCCAAACGAAGATGTCAATTAAAGATGAGAAAGCTCAGAACACTCAAGGCAGAGGACGATGGACGAGGTCCTGGTGGTAGAAGTCGAGAACAAGAAGAGAAAGAACAATTCGGTCAACAAAATTGGCACGGAAGAGGACGAGGTCCATGGAGAAGAGGCCAATCAAGCAACTCAAATGTTGAGTGCTTCAAGTGTGGCAAGTATGGTCATTATGCAAAAGACTGTTACTCGGGCAAGTGTTTCAGTTGTGGTAAGTCCGGACATTTTGCCAAAGATTGTAGATCTGAAAGTAGAAATGAAGAGATGATTAACGTCACAGAAGAAGCAAAAGAAGAAGCGACATTGTTGATGATGGTGCGTAGCTCGGGGGCCGAGCATAAGCAAGTGGAGAACTTGGCAAGAAGACCAAATAGCATGGAGAATTCAGCAAAAAGACTGAGTATAGTTGATAACTCGACAAGACATTCGAGTAGCGTAGATTACTCAAATAACACGGTGGAGCGTGTGAAAAGCTTGAATAGCTCAAAATTTGAAGAAGAAAAGCTTCTAATTCAAAGGTTAGAGATTGCAAAAGAAGACTTGCAACAAAGTATTGAAAAAGAGGTTAGAGACAATTTAATTCTACAAGAAAGCGTAGAGAGAAGAAAACAAGCTTTGCAAAAGCAGCACTTGGAATTTGAAGAAGATGTTTCAAGTTTTCAAGAACAGTTACAAGTTGAGAAAGATCTGAGAGCTGCACTGGAAGTGCAAGATGAGAAGTGGCGACTTGAAATAGATAAGGAGATTGAGGAGATTGAGCACAACAATATGTGGGTGTGGTTTAATCTTTCAAAAGGAAGTCGACCTATTGATAAGAACTCAGTTAACGATAAATCAGCCACAAAGACAAAGAACCCAATGAGTAACAAGTTGGTCAAAGAGAAGAACAAGTTTGCCAGTAAGGATGCAAAAACTGAGAGAGCATAGAACAAGTTAGTCACAGGGAAAGCGAAGTACAAGTCGACCATAGATAAAGTGAAAGGGAAGTCAGTCATGAAGAAAGCGAAGAACTTAACTATTCATGAAAGGGACAAACACAATGTGAGAAGAGTTATTGTACGTTGGAAGCCGTGATGAAGAATAAAGGAACAAAGATGGAGAATAAAAGAAGCATTTAAGTTTAAGGGGGAGTTTTGTTGGGTTTTTAATAAACTTAAATGTATTTACCACTATAGGTAACTAGCCGTTGTAAGAAACTAGCCGTTGTGAGTGGTTAATGCACTAGCCGTTGGAGTCTAGGTAATTAATGAGTTAGCCGTTTATAGCCGTTGAGAGTACAATGGTAAGGAAATGTGGGTCTATAAATATATTATGTATTGTATGAATAAAACAACACAAGAAGTGAATAAAATTTGTTCACAAGATTATAGAGTTGTTGTCTACAAAGTGCTAACACCTACACGTCTTGAACGGAATTTCAAGGAGATGGATAAGTTCTACCAACAAGTCATTGACGAACACATGGCAGATTCTCGTAAAAATACTCCTCACGAAGATGACATCGTTGATGTCTTACTTCAACTCAAGAAACACTATTCGTTTTCCATCGATATCACCAATGATAACATCAAAGCTGTGATAATGGTTTGAATTTCCATTCCTTTCTATTTCATTTCTTCCCTTTACTTTGTCTTCTTCAATTTGCACAGAAAAAAAACTTACATATAGTATTCTTATCTCATTTCTTCATAGTATTAAGGAAAACATGTAAGAATAATAAAAATTTATTGTTTTAAGATTTTTGATAAGTTATTGTCACCGTTTTACATGAGTTGAATTGAAGTCTTATTGTATTGTGAGGGTACTCATCACAGTTTGAAATGCTTGGACTAAAAGAAGAAGTATCAATATAAAAGAAGTTACACTTGAGGGAGAGCTTACTAAGAATCCAAATATATATTTCTTCTTTAGATACATTTGTCAATCCCCAAAGGAAATAAAGTCTTGTTTAACACTCACAAAATAAAATATTAATGTGAAAATTCATTTTCATCCAATTATTAAGTACTGAATTTTTTTTTTCTTCTGCAGGACATTCTGATTGCAGCAACAGTGTTAGGAATTCAAGTGTGAGTCTAAGTCCCACATCAACCAGAAATGAGAAAGTAGAGCACTATATAAGAATCAAGACCCATAAACCCATTGCCTTAAAGTTTTTGGGTTGAGAGTGGTGTCAGTGTCTTATGTGGTTAGGCTCAGATCTCATTGGTGTTGTTCTCCCCAGTGAAACCCCCTCTGTAAAACCTGATAAGTGGTATCAGAGCCGATGGTTAAAACCGGCTTAGACGAGTGCAGGTCCCTGTATCGAAAGTCTTCCTGGCAAGGGTTCCAGGTAAGCGTGTCCCGTTAAGATGAACGGCGGTACGAGAAGGGGTACTCGTGGTTGGGAATGCTTCCGCTGGAGGGGGAGTGTACCAATGTGGTTGAAGGGACTCACCCTTGAGGGGGAGATTGTTAGGAATTCAAGTGTGAGTCTAAGTCCCACATCAACCAGAAATGAGAAAGTAGAGCACTATATAAGAATCAAGACCCATAAACCCATTGCCTTAAAGTTTTTGGGTTGAGAGTGGTGTCAGTGTCTTATGTGGTTAGGCTCAGATCTCATTGGTGTTGTTCTCCCCAGTGAAACCCCCTCAAGAGCTCTAGGTACACTAGGGACCTACTCTGGAGAAACGCAATGTCTTCGTACAAATTCGATATTGATAAATTCAATGGATCGAATGATTTCACTTTGTGGAAATTGAAGATGAAGGCGGTTCTGGTGCATCAGGGGTGCGCTGCAGCACTAGAGGGTGCAGATCAATTACCAGCGACTATGACAGATGATGCGAAGAACTTGATGTTGGAAAAAGCACACAGTTTGATTCTCTTGAGTTTGACTGATGAAGTTCTGAGAGAGGTGGGTGAAGAGACAACAGCTGCAGGGATGTGGACGATGTTGGAAGATAAATTCCAGAAAAAATCTCTAACCAATCGGTTGTATCAGAAACAACGTCTCTATACGTTGCAGATGTCTGAGAATATATCTGTGAGAGATCATCTTGATAACTTTAATCGAGTTATCTTGGATCTACAGAGTATTGGAGTTAAAATTGATGATGAGGATCAAGCTATTATTTTGTTATGTTCTCTGCCGAAATCATATGAAAATTTTATTGATACTATGTTGTATGGCAGGGATAGTATTACTGTCAACAACGTGAAAGACAGTTTGCAATCTAAAGAACTGAAGAGAAGAGTCTCTAGTTCTAATGGGGATGATGCAGGCTTGATAGTTAGCAGAGGCAGAAGCATGGAAAGAGGAAATAGTAGCAAGGGTCATACGCGCAGTAATTCACTTTCAAAGTCAAAGAAAGTGAGATGTTACAAGTGCAAAGAGGTGGGGCACATAAGGAAGAATTGTCCACAACTGAAGAAAGAAAGAAATAATAATGCCAGAGCAACTGTTGCTCGTTCTAGTGCAGTTGTCTCAGGTGAGAGCTCAAATGAAGGAGATGGCGGAGATGTTTTGACGGTCGGCACTATTGGTTCTGCTGATACATGGGTCATGGATACCGGTGCTTCTTATCACATGACTTTTAACAAGGAGTTGTTCAGTTCATTTAAAAAATGGAATGGCAGTGTAAAGTTGGGTGATGATGAGGAGCTTGGTGTGAAAGGAAGTGGCGCTGTGCAGATAAAAATGTATGATGGCATTGTTAGAACGTTTGATGCTTGGTATGTTCCTGGCTTGCGAAAGAACCTGATCTCTGTTGGTACCTTAGACAAACAAGGGTACAATTTTTCAGGAAAAGATGGACAAATTACAGTTTCCAAAGGTGCTCTGGTTGTCATGAAAGGAAAGCTACAACATGGAATTTATGTTATGCTTGGCCATTCCTTTCAGGGAACGGTGTCTGTATCCCATTCCTTAGAGCAACATGTTGATAATACATAATTATGGCATCGTAGATTGGATCATATGAGTGAACGTGGTCTTGTTGTGTTAAGTAAACAAGGATTGTTGGGTGGAGCGGTGACAGGGAAATTGAAATTTTGTGAATCTTGTGTTATGGGTAAAAAACGCAGGCTGAAATTTTGTCACGGTAAGCACACTTCAACTGAAAAATTACAATATGTTCATTCTGATGACGAAAGATCAAAGCATATTGATGTCAGGTTGAATTTCATACGTGATGTAATTGAAAACAAATCGTTCTCGATAGAGAAGATATCCACCGTAGACAATCCCGCAGATATGTTGACTAAGCCTTTGTCTTCTGCCAAGTTTAAGCATAGCTTGGACTTGGTGAATGTTCGCA
>Ga0214544_1005404_pt1 | contig 24772 bp, 15 predicted proteins | sample CNSS3metaG_FD_160074 | JGI IMG/M metagenome (GOLD analysis project Ga0214544, IMG submission 160074) | Root nodule microbial communities from cowpea collected in UCLA plant growth center, Los Angeles, California, USA - CNSS3 | ecosystem: Host-associated > Plants > Roots > Nodule | place: USA... | reverse complement strand
TTTTTTTAAATAGGTATATTGATGAAGAATAAAAGAATAGATTCATTAGATTATCGTTATACTAAGTTATATATTCATTTTTATTGTGTTAGTGACAATAATGAAATGTGATGTATTATTTTGGCTCTCCCGACAATGTTGGTCAAGATCCGCCACTGCTTACAAACATACTATGATTCAAACTCAAGGGTGCCTAACATAAACTTTATAATAAAATTGAGATGGTTGTGAATATTAGAAAAATAATATATAAAAACGAAAATAACTTTTAAAAGGTGTAATTTATTCTAGATTTATTGTAGTGCTTGGTTTTTTTCTCCTCTCGTTATCTTTGCTACCATAGTTGCAGGTAAACATATTTTGTATTCCTTACTTCTTATAAGAAAAATAGTTGTGAAATATTAATGGATAATTAATATGAATTAATAGTCGTGATTGATTTAATATAGTTATTCATATTATTATTCTTCTTTTTATTATTAGTTTTATTTATATATATCGACACAAAGAGTAACTAAATCATATATATATTAGTTGTTAATGTTCTAAATAGATTTGATATTAATTCATAACATACCTGAAGCGTAATAGGCCAGTTGGTTTCGAAGACACGCTTGAAGTGTGATAGCCCTATTGGTTCCAAAGAGAAAAACTCTCAAATGAGAAAATAAGCTAAAATGTTAGATGACCTAATCGAAAAGGTAGAAATATCAAAAGATTCATTTGTCAAAAATTAATGATTTGATTCCAGAAGAACCTTAGGTACCTGAAATTGTTGAAAATGATGAGATCTAAATAAATTATCTAATAAATCACACAATATGGAACCAAAATAAAGTCAATATTGACAAAACTTTTGCATATAATATAACGTTGAATGTTAAGAGTGACAATCAGATCAATAACTAATGATCATTGAAGATTGTCGACAAAGAAATGATTGACCAGAATGAAAATATGCAAATAAGCATAATTATATTTACTTTCTAAACAAAAGGTTTCTGGACCTGTAATTCTCACACCTGAGGGTGTGAGACCCGTTGGGTACATATGAATTTTTGCACAAAAACAAAATAAGAATGATGAAATTGTTAGATACAAAGTACGGGTGGTTGCTCAATGATTTTTCACTAGTGTTAAATGCAACAACATTTCAATATTTGATCATCCTAGTTGCACAATAAGATATGCATTTACATCTAATAGATGATGTTATAATCTATTTGTACGATTCTCTTGAGAATGATATTTATATGGAATCCTTGAAGAATTTAATTTGCCCAACAAGACAGATTGCAAAGAAGATTATTCAATAAAATTGGACAAGTCCCTGTATTGATTAAAGCAATCAGGACGTATGTGGTATAATTGTCTTAGTGAGTGCTTTTTAAAAGGGTATGAAAATGATCCTATTTGTCCTTATATTTATATGAAAATATTAGAAAGAGAATTTGCCATAATTGTTGTTTATGTAGATGACATAAACATCGTTGGAACTCCTAATAAGCTCACAAGGATAATTTATCGCTTAAAGAAAGTTTAGATGAAGGATCTTGGATGGGCAAAGTTTTGTTTGAAATAAGAAATTAAGCATATAAATAAAGGTGTTTTTATACTTCAACAAGCTTATATAATGAAGGTGCTTAAAAGGTTATAAATAGACAAGTCACATATATTATTTTGTAAGGTCGTTACATGTCAATAAAGGCTCTTTTAGACCTTAACAAAATGATGAAAAACTTCTTGGTCTAGAAGTATCATATCTTAGTGTTATAGAAATACTAATGTATTAATTTAATTATGCTCGACCTAATATTACATTTTTTGTAAATTTGTTAAGCAAGATATAGTTTTTCACCTATAAGAAGACATTGGATTGGAGTATTTTATCCAAATGATTCAAAATCAAGACCTAATGGGTCATGCAAATGCATGTTATTTATCATATCCTCTCAATGTCATATTGGTTGATCACAAAATAAGGTATTTGTTCACATGTGGTAGCACAATGATTTCATGGCGGTATATGAAACAAACCATAACAACAACATCGTCAAATCATGCAGAATATTTAGCATTACATAAGATAAGTTGTGAATGTGTTTGGTTAAGGTCTATAATTCAACATGTGTGACAAACTTGTGGTCTATCATCGGCAAAGATGGAATCAACAATCATATATGAAGACAATAGTTTATTGTTCAATTGAAAGGATGATACAAATATCCAAAAGATTCGTTCATGTGAAAATCTAACAAATCTATATATAATGCCATTTTTAAGAAGAATGAACTTTTGAGCACATATTCACATGTTTGGACTTCATTATCTTTATGATGTAAGTTTATATGAAGGGGAGAAATAAACTACGTGATTAACACTAGGTTTTTTATCCCGAGTGGTTGTTCCTAATAAGATTTTAACGAGGCACAACGGGGTGTTATACGAATGAATTAACCTCTATTGATTTGATACAATTACTACGATTGATGATTGATTGATTTGCTACAAATTACTCATATGATTAATTACTATTTATGAGGGTTAAATATTTATATCAACTATTTAATTTGTATTATTCATGGGAATTACATTTTGTATCTATAATTAGGACTACTCCTATCATAAATAAAACACATAGAGGAGTTGTTCCCAATTCTCTCATTTTCTATTTTTTTTCTTTTCTTCTTTTCTCTATTTTATTAGCTTTATTTATACCATTAATTATGTTTCTGAAATTTAAACCAATTATGCTATATTCATGATCGCTTTTTAACTATTGTCACGTAAAACATATTGATAACTTTTGTTTTCAAATTGTTGTCCTATCTACTCTAAAATGACTATTGTTCATAATAAATTTTATTATTTTCTTCAATCAAATCATTTTATTCATAATGTTATTTTCTTCAATAAAGTCATCTTATTTATGATGTGATCTTCATTTTCTCTTCACGTAGAAAGAAGAAGAATATGTTTATTAATTTTGTGTGTTGGGACCGTAACAAATCTTATATTTTAAATCTATTAAAAATTGAATTATGATATATCAAACTAGTTATGAAGTTCATATCAATCTTCTGTTATTGGATCATTGTTTGGAAAATTGAAGAATCTTGGAAAACAAACTGGTGAATTTTTAGGTGAAGCGTCCCATGTTGGCACTTGGTATCGATTTATGAAAAAAGGTAGTCATAATTGTGAATTGAAAAGGAAAAAGCTAAGTAAGAGAATATTATAATCTAGCAAGGAATGGGTAGAAGTGTGCGGTTGATGAATTATAAAGGTTAAATCAATTGTGTCTATTTTTGTTTTGGGAAATTTTAAGTAGGTTTTTTTTTTCTTAATTAGTTTTTTATTTTGAAAAATTTGTTGTAATTATATCTTTTTCTTTAGTAGTATACTAATAGAGTTAATTATGTGTCGTGGTTGGTACATGTTTTTTTTATAATTTTTTTATAATTTTTATTTAAAAAGTAATAATTACCATGTGTCAAGAAGACGGTATGTCACGTGATAGAGACAATGTGATGTGATCGTAACTGTGCCACATGTCACTATTAAATGTAAGAAGTCTTAATGTCGTCTTTGTATTTGTTATTTTGTTTCAATTTGGTCTCAATTTTTTTAAAACCTAATCAATTTCATCCTATTAAATTTAATTTTTATATAAATTTTACAATGGTATTTTTATTATAATTGATATTTTTAACAAAATTAAATTTATTTAAATGTATATTTTGCATTGAATTTTATTTTTTATTTTTTAAATATTTATATATCTATAATTTAAAAATAAATGTTTGAGTTGCTTTAAATATAACAATTTTATAAATTCAAATATAAAATTTATAAAAAAAATTAGATGTGCAGGAGACCTACTTTAAATTTTCCTATAAAAATGACAAATGATTTAACCAATTATAAAAGCATCAAGGAAAAAGTTATAGAACCCTAAACATAAGTTATAAAAGAAAAAAGTTAAAATGAGAGCACTAGTGCAGGGAAGGGAAATGACAGAGGTTATTTCCAGCTTTTGGCTTCAGGTCCACAACCGAGACATATACAGCCGAGGTAAAAGGGTAGTACTTTATGTCTCGGTTACTAACCCGAGGCATATTTAATATTCACTGCCTCAGTTTTTTCATAACTGAGGCCTGATGGGTAAACCTAATTAAAAAAATAAAGCTTCTTCTTCCAGCAGCCTCTTCTTCTTTTCCCTTCAAACCACCACAACTCCAATCTGCCACCGCACGCCCCCATCAAATCTCACTGGTTCAGCTTTCACGCTTGGTCGCCTCACGTGGACAGCACGTAACAATCGTCACCACTCCCGACAACGCCGAACTCTTTCAGAAAACCATCGACGATGACATAGCCTTCGACCACCACATCTGCGTCCACGTCATCAAATTCCCCAACACCCGTGTGGGTCTACCGGAAGCTGTGGAAAATCTGGTTTCAGCCACCATGAGCACCACCGCCGCAAAAATCCACATGGCAGCGCACTTCATCCAGCCTCAGATCGAAGCTATCCTGAAAGAGTCTCATCCCAATATCTTCATCCCCGACATCCTCTTCACCTGGAGCAAGGACTTGTCCAAGACTTTTCAAATCCAGAGGCTCGTCTTCAACCCTATATCCATCTTCGACGTGTGCATGATCCAGGCCATTAAAACCCCCCGAAGCCTTTCTCTTCGATTTTGCGCCGTACCAGATCCCCGGTCTCCCTCACCCTCTCACTCTCCCGGTGAAACCCTCGCTGGGTTTCGCAGCACTAGGGTTTCGCAGCGCTCACGGAGTCTCTTCTCAAAGATGAAGAGGACAATCATGGAGTCATCGTGATGGAGGAGCAAAATCAGTGGTGGCGCGACCTGGATTCTTTGAACCAGCGACTGCCCTTTTTTTCCGAATGAATAAGACGCAGGAACAATGTTGCGATTTGGGGTTTTTAAACCTAATTGGTTTTACTGCCTCGGTTAATTCGAAACCGAGGCATAAACCTGAATAGGCCTCGGTTGAGTGGGACCCGGGGCATAAAATTGCGTCATTAGTTTTGAATTTCAAAAAAGCGAGAAGGTTGGAATTTTTTGACAGCATTACTGCCTCGGTTAGAATTATAACCGAGGCATAAACACTCATAGGCCTTGGTTCTTTTGTAAACCGAGACATAAAAGTTGTTTAAAATCATAAAAATGCCACCGCTCTCTATCTATCTCGTTTGCGGGAGAACCGAGACATATAAGACGTTGTCTAAACATGAAACTGCACTAGTGGAGAAAAGTACGTGGTAGAAAGGTATCTATGAAAAAAATGGAAAAGTGGATTGCTTATAGATGCAACCGCTTGAAAGTAGAGATAAATCATTAAGAATTTCGGTAACCCCAAATGATGGCTAATTAATAGTCGCATTGAGATATATTATTGTGCATGAACTTTTGTGTCCTGTCAATTCTTGCATTTTCATTCATTTAAATTGAAAATCTAAAGTATTACTAGCTCAAACAAAAAAAAAATCACAGATATTAATTTCTTTATCTAGATCACTACAATTTTAAATAATATTTTCTTTTAAAATATATTCAATGTTATTCTTAAATTTTTTAAATTTAAATGCTTTAAGTTAAATTATGTACGTTTTTAAAAAAATAATTTCTAAACTTATTTTAGTTGACAATGATTTTTCTACATTTGTTAAATATCTTTCCAATATTTAAAAATTCAAAATTTTATCAAAACGTAAAAGTACTCATTAAATATCGTTCACAAGATAAGTTATCTAATATATTTTTTTCATGAAATGGTGGCTGTTTACTTATAGTAATAAAAAATTATGACTTGCCTAATCAGTCATCTTAATTATTAACTGAGATGAGCATGAAGATCGCAAAAGATTCTCAGCCGCTGTTTGGATATTATAATTAAATCACAGTCTTTGATGATCTCTTTTTGGCTTAACATCGCCATAAAGTGGAGAAAAAAAAACAAAAAATGACTTATAATATATAAGTGATGTTTAGTAGAATAATCTTTAGCACTAAGCAATAACCAGAAGAAGAAAAGCAAAGTTGTTACCTTTAATCCAGTGAAGACAAGACTCCACTAGTTAAATAAAGTATTGTTTGGAGAATGGTTCCCATAAGTGATTTTGGACATGGCCACAAACGCTACCTTATCATGCATCCGTACGCTCCCAATCAAACATTTTCACCTGACTCTGCCATTCTTATACTTTATGACATCAATGGTGAAGACAAAGCACACATGAGATCCATTATCTTTGGGAGTTTCACAAACTACAATTATGCATCTCATGTCATTAACAAATAATAAAAATACAAACTTTCAACTCATTTTGTGGCGATAAAAGCTGCACATGTCATATGATTTTTTTTCTAGTTTTGTGGTTAACGTTGTCAAATGTGATATAATTAGGTTAGACTTCATATCTACACTCTTTTTTCAGCTTTGAGCAGCTACTAGAATTAGTCAACCGTCATTTTATCGACTCTAATATCTTAAAAGAAAACATTCTTAGTTTCGTTATCGATCAAGTTCTGATTTCTAAAATTTTTAATTAAAATAAATTAATTTTGGTTCACTACTAAAGTTTTTGTATTTTATGAAATTGTTTTAACAAACTTTTATAAAATTTTGAATAAAAGAACTTTTGTTTGTTACTTTTTTTAAAATGAATAATTATTCTCTGCAAAATTACAAGATCGTAAGATTTTTTACAAAATTATATATAATTTCTTTATGTATAATATTTTATAAAAGTTAATAATAATTTTTTATCAGTTATGATTCATAATAAAATTTATTAGTATTTTATGAGAATTTTTTTTTTAAGAAAATTGAAAAAATGTGTATTTTTTAGTAGTGATTCAATGATACTCAATAAATAAATAAACTCGGATCAATGTATAAATTTCAATTTTACTAAATATTTTGCTACTGATTGAAACTATGTCAGGAAAGATTTTCTAAAAGCATTTAAATCATCGATTAAATTAGATAAAGAAGATTATAGTTGACCATTCTATATAAAACATTAAGTAGAGGAGTAAATACTAACATCAACATATTGAATATATATATATATATATATATATATATATATATATATATATATATATATATATATATATATATATATATTAATTAAAGATACAAAGAAGACCGAGTTTGGTTGCCTTTAACCTTCAACAAATAAAAATTGGTTACTTAATGACACAAGAAGCAACAAAGTTAAAAATAAAAATAAAAATAAAAAAAGTAAAAAAAAATAGTGGAAATATGCTTTCTTACTATATATGTGAGGACAGTGTTTTGTTTCTCTTTAAAGATTAAAAGTCCATGAAATATGGAATATGGAATAAGAATATCATAATTAAGCTGAAGAGGGTTAATAAAAGAATAAAAATATGGAATATTTCACACATTTACTTGGTTTAACCATTTCAATATCTTATCATATTTGTAATTCAATAGAGATTAGCAGGATGCATCCAAGCTATACGGACATTTTCATGTTTGTTTTAAACATAGCATAAAAATCAGATGCGACCAAATGGATGATAAACAATCATTTAATTTTAAAAACCTTACCTTTTCAAGATGAGCATATGGATTTTTACTAATGAGGAATTTATCAAGAAAAAGAAACTATTCCATTCAGAACACATCTGATTTATGTTGCCAATTACCTATGTGTAATTCTTATTTTATTCAAAATATGGATATAATGTGAGATATTAAATTCAAAAAGCGTGCCGATAGAAAAAAAAACATTGAAAGCGGTTGATTTAAAAATATGGTTCCTTTTTGCAACCATTTAGCAGAGCAGTTTTGACACCGTAATTTTTACAATTTTGTAATTTTGTAATTAAAAATATGGTTCCTTTTTGCAACCATATTATATTTTTTTATTTATTTAGATCATCCAATTTATTTTCTTATTTTCTTTTATGATATACTATATCAGTTTTAAAAAAGTGAAACCTTAAAATTATAAATATTCATTAAAAAAATTATAAAAATTCATTAAAAAAAATTCTCATAACACATGTAATAATCGAATATTGGTCCTATTTTCTATTTTCGCTTTTAGTTTTTGAAAAACAAGAAAACAACGTCCTCAACAAAGTTTTTAGCACCATCTATAATTCTCCCTTAATTGCATCCCTCATTTGTTTTTTTCTAAACATCTCAAATGTTCATTAATTGTAATAGCATTATCTCCCTTGGTTGATCTCATGCCATATTAGAGTTTATGAAAACAGAATACAATTCTTTATTCATCGATCAACCCAGTTTTACAATGAATGAGAACTTAACATATAAAAGCTAAGTTTGTGGAGGGAAGAAAAAAAACGCATAACAACGTAACAAAATTAACCAAGCAACAATTTATACAACAAAAAGCAACTAACTATTAAGCTATCTCTAATACCCCCTCTCAAGGTGGGTTATGGATATTTAAAAGACCCATCTTGGACATGTTAGCGGTGAAAGGCGCAAGAAACAAAGCTTTAGTGAACATATCAACAAGGTGATGCTGAGAGGGAATATGAGACAACAAAATCAGCCCATCGACAATTTTGCTATGTATGAAGTGACAGTCAACTTCTATATGTTTGGTTCTTTCATGAAAGGAAGGATTCTTGGCAAGTTGGATGGCAAATTGATTATCACAAAAGGTGCAAATAGGGAGAGAAATGGTGAGCTAAAGATCATCAACAACATATTTCAGCCATTGTAATTCACAAGCCACAATGGCCAATGTTTGATATTTTGCTTCTATTAAAATGCGAGACACAATATTTTGCTTCTTGAGCTTCCAAGAAATGAAGGAATGTCCATAGAAGATGCAATAACAGTTATGGACCTGCGAGTGGTGTTACACGTAGCCTAATAAGAATCAGAGTAGATTTGTAATCTGTGTGGGTTCTGAATAGGATAAAAAAGGCCTTGTCCAAGAGCAGTTTTTATGTATCTAAGGATTCGTCTGGATGGGTATCTGTCAAGTACAACAGTTTGCCAATGAGTCTTCTAAACTTAGTGGGATCAGGGATGAGTTCACCCTCATTATCAACAAGCTTAACTGAAGGGGTGGCTAGAGAACTTAGCGGCTTGCACCTAGTAAGTCCAAATTTTGAAATAATATCAAGACAATATTTGCGTTGATTAAGGATTAAGCCACGTTTGGATCAGGCCACTTTAAAGCCTAGAAAATATTTCAAATCACCAAGATCCTTGATGTGGAATTGGGTGTGAAGATATGCTTTAATGTCAATGATCATGCCAAGATGATTCCCAATCATAATTATGTCGTTGACATAGACTAGGAGGGTTGTGAAAGAACTAGTTGTGTGCTTGACAAATAAAGAGTAATTTGTTGTACTCTGAACAAAACCAAAGTTGAGAGCATAGGTAAGCTTGGCATTCCATTGCCTACTTACTTGTCTTAATCCATATAAAGATTTGTGAAGTTTGCACACAAGTTTAGGAGAAGCAAGAGGTAGGCCTTGTGGGAGTTTCATGTAGACTTTTTCAACAAGATCACCATATAAGAAAGCATTGTCTACATCTAATTGATGAAGAAACTAGCGAGAGGAAACAACAAGGGAGAGTAGAAATCGAACAGTAGTAATCTTAACTACAGGAAAAAAGGTTTCAAAAAAATATACCCCCTCTGTTTGTGTGAAGCCTTTACTAACCAACCTGGCTTTGATACCATATTAGAGTTTCTGATAAGAGAATAAAATTCTTCATTCATTGATCAACTCAGTTTTACAATGAACAAAAACTTAGCATATAAAGACTAAGTTTGTGAAGGGAAGAAAAAGAAAACGCATATCAATCCAACTATTCTTACAATAAAATTAATTAAGCAACCGTTTATACAACAAAAGCAACTAACTATTAAACTATCTCTAATGTGCCATGAAACTATGGTGTTAAACTTCTGCTAAGAAGGCCAAGCAAAAGGGCGAACGACACCATTGGTGATATTAAGGATCAAAATAATAATAATTTCAAAGTGAATGATAATCGAAGAATTGAACCATAAAAGCATAATATGAATTAAGATGAGTTACAAATGAGTACCAACTCACGTTCTCAAATTCTCATATCTATATTACATTTCACTCCATATAATTTTTTATATATCAAGTTTTAATTCCTTGAGATGACAACAATGTATTTGAAAAAGACAAAAACAAACGATAAAGTATATATATATATATATATATATATATATATATATATATATAAAATTAAATTGTACGTTTTTTATATCTTTTAATTAATTACTTATAAAGGTAACTAGAATTATAAAAGTAATAAAATTATATTGTTTTAGTATAATAAAAATGTAAAAAAAAAAATAAGAGAAAATACTAAAAAAATTAAGATAGATGAACAGAAAATATAGATAGAAGGAGATAAATAGAAAAAAAAAATTAGTCAAATTTTCTTTATCTCTATTTTCTCAAGAAAAGTACCAAACATTCTTAACACCATGTTTGATTGCGGGAAAAAATATAATAAAAATAAGTAAAAAGTTGGATAAATTAAGAAATGGGAATAAAATTATGTGTTGAATTATTGCTGAAGAAAAATAAGTGAAATATAGAGAAAAATATTTTTTAAAATATCTGGTTTACTGAGATCATCAAAGATGAATTAGTTTGACGTTATAATCGTGCTTTGTGATTGGAAAAAGAGTTGAAAACTTGAATGGATGTCTCTCCAACAAGAAAAACATAGGAAGGATACCAAGGTAACTGCAGAATATGACAATAACAATTAAGGTTTCGTGTGAATCATATAACTGCATAATAAAGAAGAGGACCACACATTATTAATGTGTGTAAATAACTAATTCATTACTCTATCAAAGATTTATTTTTTGTTCTCTAGCAACCTTAATTTTTTCTTCTCTCCACTTATCAAACATGATGTAAAATTCAGTGTCTTCGTTTATCTGCAATCTGTTTGATATTTCATTCCATCACAACAAGCATATCCCAAACAACACTGAATAGGTAGAGAGAATTGAACCATTCCTTTCCAAGAAAGGGTTGGTGTGAACATGGATCTTTTCTTAAGGAGCATTTTCTGTGAAATGTGAGGGTAAGTAATGGAGAATGGGGACATGTTGGGTCCATTAATGAGGTAAAGGAAAAGGAGTGTGTACTGGCAACAATCACGGAAAGGTACACCTTTTTCAACTATTGTACCGCACCAACAAAACCAGGGACATAGTTTTGGCTATTCCTAACAAGGAAAGGTTAACCAAAGGATTTTCGTTGTTGAAGCCACAGTGAAGTTAGGTCATGACAACCCAATATGAATCATTCTTTGTGGGTCATCAATCACGTTTTCCAATTGCTTTTGCTTTCTCTCGTATCTTCAAAACTCATGACCATGGAGTGGACAACATTCTCCACTTGGTCAAATTAATGCACTATTTCTACACCTTTTAAAACCTCATTTTCATGCCACTTCTGCTCTATTGTCTTCACAGGAAAATTGATTTGGAAGTGCACCTTACTGTGCAAGTGCAACTAATTGTTTGCATCATCAACAGAGTAAGTCTCTTTTAGTTCTGTGGAGGCGCATGCTTTCTTGAATCACTGACATTCACCAAAATGATTATATGGGCACGTTTCAGAAATTTACTGGCATCAAATCAATATACGATCATGTTAAAAGAACAAATTGTCAAGGAAAACAAATCACTACTTCAAATCCTCTCACCAAAAGAACGCTATGTGGAATTGGGTGCAAATCTAAGTGCCTTTTGATTTGAAGAATATATGTTCTTCATGCCTTTGACCAGTTTTTCATTCTTGGGACACAGCCTCACCATACAGACAAATGCCTCCAAAAATTAGGTTGTACGTTCCTATCAAGAGCTTGATTTTTCAAGAATTTTACCAACCAATACACACAATACATATATTTATATGTGATATTTTTCATTCTTTTTATATAGCGTTGTTCAAAGAAAGTCCTGAACAAAAATTAAAATAGATCCCAGATTTTCTCTTGTTTAAGGAGGAGAAAGTGATCGACTCTGTCTTATCTGAACCCTCCACATTATAAAAAGAAACAGCTTTTCACAAATAAAAATCTTGCTGAAATTAAAATCATGAATTCAAATTCACACCTAAATATCTCATAAAAGAAAAGTTGTGCTCAACATCTGCTACTTTCTTTTGCATGTCAAAATCAAGAAGAGAAGGAAGAGCCATCCAAATTGGATTCTGTTTCCGATCAACACCAACATCTACAAACTCCTTAACACTTTACATACAACACAGAGATGGACTGAATCAAATGAAATAGCTCCTCAGTATCTACGAATTAACCTGCAACCCTATCTATCCCCTTATTATTATTTTTTTTCCATTAGCACAACAAATGACTATACATTAGCACAACAAATGGTGGCAACTAGGAAGCACAAGCAGTCAAGTTTTTTGAACCCATGTTGTCTCTGTGTATTTTTACATTGCGAAACCATTACCCTTTTGACAACCTGGGAGGTAGCTAATTACAAATACAAAGGGATCGGTAACTGCGGCGGTTTGGGCAGCCGCTTCTGCTTCTCCTCCAATTCCACGGTGACAACAACGTTGTCTGGCCTTGAAGGCTGGCACGGGCACGGCATGGCTATGAACTTGGGCACCTCATCCCCCGGCATCAACACTGGCAAGCTCGGTCCCCTGTTCTGCCGCAATTCCTAACGAAAACAAAAACTGTCAGAAAAAAGACAAAAAAAAAAAAAAACATAGTTTGGTGAGAGGATAAATAGATAGGTACCGTGGATGGTTTAGATTTGGTGGAATCGGAATGCATTTGGGGATCGGAATGAGAGAAAGATTGACGGAGGGAACGGATCCTGTCCCAGTGGTAGCAGCAAGAGAGGACGCCACTGAGGGTGAAGATGATGATCAAGAGAAGGGCAGTGCCCAAGGGGAAGCCAAGGGACGGTCGAGATGCGTCGACATGCGGCGGCGAGATATCCGGGCTTTCCATGATGCGGTGATGATGTGGCTCCCACTCTCATGTGCGTGAGGAAGAGAATAGAAGGGAAGAGAAGAAGAGGGTTGTGTTGTTGTGTGTGGTGAATGTGAAGAGGGTGGTGGTATATAAAGAGGAAGAAGAATGGAAGGGAGGCAAATTGAAGTTGGTAACTCAGGAGTGAAGTCATGTTGAGTCTTGCCCATAGTACGGAATGATTGTGGGGACCACTATTGTTTTGGTGTTTTATTTAGGTTCTTGTTCGGTGGTTGTTACAAAAACATTACGCGTTTCAGTCAAGTGAGCCGCGACGCCCCGATAATGTACTGTAGTTTTTCTTTTCTTACTCCCCAATTTTCTTTACCAAAAACTAACCTATTATTAACATATATGTTATCAATGTATGTAAAATTTTTAAATTCTTCTGATAATTTAGAAGTAAAAGTAGATGATGTCATTAATGTTAATAATTTATATTTAATTGAATATTTAAAAGTAGTGTCAAATATTTAAATAATAGAAAGTGGTCAAGTTGAAGGAATAAATGGGGAAATGACAAGTTTAGTATTTACTCAAGAAATTTTAATTAATTTTTTTATTGAACCAAATGAGGAAAATTGTTGGTTTCATTATTTCATTTTTTTTTTCTTCATAAACTAAATAAAGTTGAGATAAAGTTAGGGTACTTGTTTTTATTTGCATTAAATGGGAGTTTAACACTTTCAATACATAAATGTAGAAGCAATGAGAGTGTTTGACTGATATTGAATGAGTTATAGTTTAGTGGTTACCGAGATACACACTTGGTTCTTTTTTTTCTTTTTCCATTTTTGTGTTGTTGACAACAATTTGTATGGTTGATTTTAATGAAATGAAAACGGAAACTTTACTAGAAGAAAATATTACATTCCCTACTTTATATTATGCATGCAATAAATATTTAATTTCCTATTAAAACTAGTGTAAAAATGTTATGTTTTAAATCGTTAAACCCGACGTTAACATTTGTATTCTAATTTATAATTAAATACGAATGGTTTCTTTTGATTTGTATTTACCTGGTCAAAAATATTAGATGCTATCAATTATTTAAAATCAATACCTTTAGCAGTGCACTTGTTTGTGTGACCTTTTAAGTTTAGACCAAAATCGCTTATAAATATAATAATAAAATAAGATTTTAATTTTTGCATTGTAAGAAACACATATGTTTATATATAATTAAACTTTAGAATAATAAATATTTTTAAATATTTATGTTAAATAAGTTATATTTTTTGCAAATATTAATAATTTATTTTAATAAATATTGAAATTTAATTCAGAAGTAAAAAAAAAAATTAGAAGTGATTGATGGATAGATAAGAAATTAATTCGTATAATTGTTTCTCTTATTTAGTTATTACTTGTTTAATGATTCAGCAGATATTAAGTTATAAAAGATACATTAGATACATATTAATTAAAAGCGTATTTGGGTTTTGAATTTATATATTCGAAACTAATTTTGGATAGTCAATTACAACTTGGTAAAGAATTAAATTAATAAAAAAAGGTATAAGATAATATAACATGTGCATATTAGGAAAGTGAAGTCCACTACTTTATAAGAGAAAAAAAATATTTAAATGAAAGTAAATATGTGAGGGAGTGAAGGTGTAAGGAAGAACATAGTCTTACACATCTATTTTCAGGGTTTCCTACATGTCATTCATCTATATCCTAATATAATTATATATTAATATTCGAGTGCAAATGAGTAGGCAACGGATAATGTATAATGTGTTAAAGTTCGGATTGAATGTATGATGTCAAGTCTAGTATTTTGTTGATGGTTCATAGGTATATATACGTAATATTCTAATTAGGAATTCATGTATGAGTCTAAATTCTACGTTAGCTAAAAATAAGAAAATAAAATATTATATAAAGATAAAAATACATAAATTTATTGTTTTAAGATTTTGAGTTGAGAGTAGTGTTAATATCTTGATTGAATTCAAGTATTATTATTATTATTCTGGCGAGATATTATGTATAAAATGATAAGATAAGAAGACATGAATATTATCTTTCCTTGAATGAAAACTATACATTTTTTTACTTTAATGAGTAGTGTCCATGCATGACAGTTGGACACATTAAATATAGTGATACATAGATTAGATAAGATTGAATATTAACAGTAAAAATAATTTAAGATATTGATTTGGAGTTGTATCCAGAGCCAGTTGGAAACATTGAAAATATATATTGACTACATAAGAATAATTTATATGTTTGACAATTAGATTAAAAATGATAGTAAAGAGTAATGTTTTTGCGTGGAGTGCAGGTGATTAAGATTGTGGAGTAAGATGGATATAGGTCCATAAGTGGAGGAGGGGAAATAGTATAGAATGAGATTATTTATTGAAGATTGAATATTGAAATGGAAAAAACTTTGACCAAAATAATAAAAAAGAAAGATATGAAGGCAATATATGCGGCTATTCGAATGCATGAAAGGCTGCGTGCTTATGGCCATAAATGTCTTCCACCATTTGTGTCTGTGCCCTACTGCATGCCGTTTAACTTTTATAATTTATACTCCATTTTCTAAATATATAAACTTATTTAATTTCTCATTTTATTATATTTTTAATTAAATTTATACTCCATTGTTTCAAAATGTTATAACATTTTCATGTGATTTTGTGTTGTGAGTGTAAAAACAGCGACTCAGTGACACCTATCTTTCTTCATAGACTAATAGACACGTATGTTTGCACTCCTGATTCTCAACAGAGAACATTATCACTACAGTAATAAATTTTGATAGGTAACTGTCCCAACCAATAATTGTGAAAGGGAAAGGGTAAGACTCTATTGAAACATCACTAAATAATTTAAAGGTGAACATTTCTTCTTTATCTTTCAATTTCATGTTTAATTACATTTTCTCACCTTAATTGATTTGAGGTAGAAGAATTATGTAAAACCATACTCTTCTGATCTAGTTATATTTAACTAAGTTTTCTTCTACCTCATTGACTCGAGCTTAAGAAGTTTAACCTATGAAGTTCTTTAGTTATCGTGAGAAATATAAAAAACATATATCAGACAAAGATCACCGATGCTATGTATGTCTTAGGATGTTGGAAGTAGAAGTAAATATTTTTGAAAAAGACATTTGTGAGAAGTTAATTTGTGAACCGAGTAGATAAAGCTAACGTGGAAAGGTAATATGAAACTTGCAATGTTAGGTGTTAAAAGATCGCCGATGGTGTGTACACGAATCGATGACGAGGACTTTTGCTAACATTTTCTGAGTCCCAAAGTTGAAGGTTACAATTTCGCTTTTGCCAATTTTCTTATCATGCTTTTAGAATGTCTCACAACTGGAAGTGAACACTAACATGGGAAACTTTCACGCCGGTTAGTCGACTATTTGTTTTGTCGTTTCGTTATGGAAAAAGATATCAAGCCAATACTAAGATATGATATGATCAAATGATAATCAAATTGTTTAACCAGTGAAATACTAAATTAAAAGTAGGAAATGAAATAATTTTAGTAAAAGCTGAAAGAGCAAATACTACTACTTTTCTTCTAAAAGAAAAATACCACTAATGAGAAAATCTTAAAAAGGAAAAAAAAACTGTTTTTTTTAAAGATTAGTAATATAAAAAAGTCATTTTGATACATTTTACTAAAAAACCATTACACTTTTTATAACCAGAAAAAGTAAACATCAAAATAAAACTTTTTTTATGTGGGACTTCAAAATTTTTAAAATTCACTTGTATTGTATTCTTCTATCAAGAAAAAAAAATGATGGTGTAAAGGTAGATATAAACAAAATGTTTTTGACATTTCCTTACAAGAAATTACTAATTCCAAAAGATTCTAATATTAATGATGTTATAAACGAGAATTGCCCTCAGCATTTATTAATTACTTCAAATAACATAAACCAATTGCTCATAATAATAGTTACTTAGTCTCTAGAAGTGTTGGAGTTCAATTTTTGTTTCTCAGAATTAAAATGTTTTATTTTGATTTCCTACTTTTAAAACCATATAATATATATTTCTCACTTTATTAACTGCTAGTTGTGATAGTTAATGAAAAATACAACGAGAGCAAACTAAATCTAAGTAGACATTAACCCTCTTAAGTCAGGTTAACATTAATTTCCATTAATGTTACTTTCTAAGATCAAACAACTTTACAACTGAGTTTTATTTTGATATTAATGACAAACAAATTAGTCTAATAATTTTTTTTCTACTCTTTTAAATATATTTAAATGTCATTAAACAAATTAACTTGCTCCTAGCTGTGGATGGTGAAAAGAGGCGTGTGAAATTCAGAAACTTGTTTGGGTGCTTTAGAAGTTCCTAGGTCTCAATCTTTGACTTTCGAACACTTAATTTTCTTTTCAACAATAATATAGCAAAAAAGAATATGAAAAAAATTATTATCAATAGACCTATTAAAGTAATAATATATTATATCCACTAATTTATATGTATATAATAAAACAAACTTCTAAACAAATTTATACATCAAATCAAGCTTTCATAAATGTTAGGTCGGACTTTTAGAAAAAGAAAGTTTATGACAATGACAAGTGATAAATCCAAATCAAAATATTTTATTTTGTAACACATTAAACTCCAACTCGATCTTATTAACTTACACCTCTAAAATTACAAACACGTAATTCATTAAAAATGTGAATGAGTAAATTAAAAAAAAAAATAATTAAAGTGAAATCCTCATAAAAGCTTTGTACATTTTCAATGTATGAAATCACTCACATTTTTTTCTCCGTAATGTTAAATGGTTTTATAATTACGAAGGTAAATAAGAATCAAGCATTATATAAGTTGATTGGAATTCAGTATATTTTTGAATCATGTATATTGCTTCAACCCTATTATTTAAATTGACAAGAAGTCCCTGGAATATTCATGATTCTTGTAGGTGTTTGTACAGAGAATTTTGAGAGGATGATTTCTTTGAAGAGTGAATTTGGAATACTTTACAATACAATATATTGTTTAAGAAAGAAATTTAAAAAGAAATTAAAATTATATAATTTTATGAAAGTAATTAAATTACTTAAGTAGAGAATTTTAAATTTTATTTAAAAAATGTAAGAATTTAATTCTTTCATATTTTAAAATTTATGTAACTTTTTCACACTTTTTTAACTTAATTTTAATTTAAGGTCATTGTTTTGATTAAGGCATTGTTTGGACGGACGATTACATTTTGTTCGATGTCAAAATCTTTTATTGATGTTCATAGAATTTTTTTTTATTTAAATTATTAGAATCATTTTTTTTATTATTACCACTATTATTTGTCATTTGGTATTAGCTAGATTTTTTTTTCTATCAATATTAGGAAGACTTTATGAATGGAAACTCGATTTATTTGATTGATGTTTATCATAATTGTTTTTATTGTGACTGATACAATTGTTAGTAGAGATGGCAACGGGGCGGGACGGGGACGGGTTTCGCTATCATATACCCATTTCCGCATAAAAAATTCATTCTCATCTCCATACTCAAATCCAACGGGTATCAAACTTTTGTCCCATCCCTATCCCCACCGGGTAACGAGTATAATCTCGTACTCATACCCAGTGGCGAAACTTGGACAAAAAATTTGGGGGTGCCAAATTATATTTTTTATTTTTTTAGTTAAGAAAAAACTCTTCATTTCTTCTACTTAAAACAAGCACACATAATAGTATAATTCAGAAAAATATGATTATCATTCATTATTAAATCATGATACCAAACCATGAATACCATTTTAGATAAACCTTTCCTACCTCATCAATTTGATTTGGTGAGTAATGTGAAATTTGATGACACTTTTTTCAAATCGCGTTCTAATGAATTTTTAAATTCATTATATGTAACTCTAGAAACTTGAGAGATATGTAACGTAGATGCAATTTTTTTACATGTTTATCACAAACTTTCCTCCTTCCAAAAAAAGAATTAATTCTTTTACTATTTATCATAATTATTCTAATATAAATTTATCATCTCTCCTATATAAATTCAAAACTTTATAAATTTACCATAGGTAGGAAAACACAAAATCCTTAAATTTCATAATTAAGGGTTATATTCTAACCTCCGTTTCTAATCTATCTTTTTGTAATTTTTTCTTCTCACACACTTTCGTAATAACTTACATGGTAGAAAAATTTTATAACAAAAACGAAACCCTAATCTCTTTTATAAATCAATATTTCCATTACATTTTTTATTTTATTTATTATTATTATTTTCCATAATATAAACTTAATATAAATAATATATAATTATAATTTAAAAAATATATATAAATATATATTAAAAAAATTCCAAAAAATTTTGGGGGAGCCGTGGCTCCCCCCTGTCATTTTAAAGTTCCGCCAGTACTCATACCCGTACCCATGTTCTAACTATTTCAATATTAATTTTTATAAAAGAAAAAAAAGTTACGGTAAAGAAAACATAATATTATCAAATATTCAATATTAGGAGGATGATTGTTTCTTCCGTATAAAATACTTTGAAATAAATTATAATTGTCTACATTTTAGATTAGAATACCAAATAAAATTTCATAACAACCAAAACATTTATTAAATTTGCAAACTACAACATTGATGAAACTTAGTTGATAAAATTTAAAAATATTTCAAAAAAATATAAAAGGAAACAAATATTCAAATTAAAATATATTTTAAATGTTTTTTTACTTCAATTTTTTAAATTCTAATGAATATCTTTTTTATACACTAATACAAATTATAATACATCACTTGATCAAAATGACACAAAGAACAAATAATAAACATAATAATAAAATTTTGACATAGATTTTGTATCTTTTGAACTTTAATATATGTTGGATAGTGACAAATAAATATTCATAGCAATTACATTAAATTTTTATATTGTAGTAAATAAAAGTTATTTATACAATTAAAATGAGAAAATTACAGTATGATTAATAATGAGTTATAAAATAATAAATAATTAGATAGAATATATCGAAATATTATTTTACATGATGAAAATAAACAATAAATAAAAATATTAAAAAACTAACAAATGTGTGTTTTAGAAATAATTTGAGAGATATTGAAAGAAATTGCACAAAGGAAATCAAATGTATAATTAAGATATGATAAAAAAATACCTTAGAGAACTAATTATTAAATTATGTTTGAAGTGGTTAAAATTAAATAGAAATATCATTAGTGACCAAAAAAATTTGTCATTAAATTACAAATAAATTAGTAATTAAATTGGTCATTAAATCAAGTACCAATTCGATTATTGAATCGGTCACTAATTTAATCATTGATTTAGACAATAAATAAATTACTACCACCAATGACGAAAAATGTGACTGATATAGGTTAATGACTAAATCAGTCACTATTTCATGTTTTTCTTGTAGTGAATTATCATATATTATTTCTAAATATCATTATATATATATATATATATATATAACTTTAACCACTTCAAACATAATTGAAAGTGAAAAAATTACAGTATGATTAATAATGAGTTATAAAATAAAAAATAATTAGATAGAATATATCGAAATATTTTTATACATGATGAAAATAAACAATAAATAAAAATATTAAAAAACTAACAAATGTGTGTTTTAGAAATAATTTGAGAGACTATCGAAAGAAATCGCACAAAGAAAATCAAATGTATAATTAAGGTATGATAAGATGAAAAATATCTTAGAGAACTAAGAAAACTTTTCAAATATCAACATATATACTCAATGGTTGAAAAATAACAAAAATTATTTTAATGAAACAAAAGAGTTCTTCAAATTAAACAAAAATTAATAATAATAAGTAAATAATTTTTGTTATATTACCTTAAATTGAGAGTATAAACATTTTCATGTGAAAGAAAAATATATAATAAATAAAAATATTAAAAAATAATAGAAATATTCAAATGTGAGGCATAATTTTTTTTTAATTAACATACATCATTTTAACATAATTATATAAAGGTTATGATAAGATAAAAAATATATTGGAGATGCAAATGAGTTTCATGACAAACCAAATAATTAAAAGAAATAAAAAATAGAATATATATATATATATATATATATATATATTATATATATATATATGGTTATGTGAATATTTTAATAATTTAAACGAGAATGGAGATATGGTGGGGACGGGTATTATGGCGGGGATATGTACATCCCCATACTCATCCTCATTCCCAACTAAAAAAGTCGTGGATTCTCCATATTCATACTCATATCCAGTCAATGCGGAGATTCCCCGTCAAAACGGGGACGAGTTTGAGCAATACCCACGGGGACGGGTTTATTTGTCATCTCTAATTTTTAGTATTAGTTAGTAGTTTGTTAGAATTTTTGTTTTTAAATGTTCATTAAAAAAGTGTTTGGTCAACATTAATTATGATCATTTTTGCCAACATTAATTGAAAAATCTCTAGATAAAAAAAGTTGACAAAGGAAAACTCAACTAACAATGTCATAAAATTAATTGTGATACATGTCAACTTAAATAATTGTATCACTAAAAAAACTAATTAAACAGTGGAGATTTTATTTTAATTTAGTGGAGATTAAAAACCTCTACTAATTAAATTACGGAAATTTCAAAAAATTTAAGTTAGATTCGCCACAAAAAAATTAGTAGAAGTTTTTAAAAACTTCTGGTACCTGTAATATATTGCGACAGTTATATCAAAAAAGTTTTAAACCTCCTTATATAGAGCCTATCAAAGGGGTTTTGGTAAAAAATATTAAACCTACAAAAAAGTAGACATTTTTGTAATAGAGATTACTAATCCATGTGATCATTATTGTAAACCTATGTTTCTAGCGGCAGATTTATTATAAAGTAATTTTATTTTATTTGACTAAAAAATCTTGAAATATTAGTAATTTAATCATTCATAATAATAAAAATGAAACCTTATTTTTTATCAAATATGGTTTTATTTTTATTTTTTTAATAACTGAAATTTTAGTAGTTAATATTAAGTATCAATTTAGACTCTAATTCATAAATCGATTTTTTATTTATAATATAAATGATTTTAGACATTAATAATTTTTATTTTATAAATTGATATCAAAATTAATTATTATAATAATTAATTATTTTTTATTTTTAAAATTAGTTGTTATTTAATGATTTTCGTATAATCTTGTTTGAGTTGATATATCTGGCAAACTTTAAAAATCTATGGAAAAGCAAATTGTATTTTCATAAAACTTTAGAAATAGTAAACGCGTTGAGATTAATTAGAATGTAAATATGAGAGATAATGTTTAAATATGCAAATGGAGAATGCAAGTACATAAGAGTATTTGTTGGACTGAATTTTCCTTCGAGTTTTCATGGTTATAATACAGTGCTATTTATTCATGAAAAATAGAACTTAAAAATAACAGTCATTATAAAATTTAATTTATCTGTTGAGAAAAAAAAAAAAAAAGTGAGAGTGACATTGGCGTGATGAATTAGAAGTCCTGTGTGACCATGTTGAAGTTGAGGTGAAAATATGCATATTTATTCTCACTACGTTAATGTTGACTCCCAAAATTCAATAGCCGCCAAAAAAAAAAACTCCAGTTTTCTTCATTAACTTGCACGCCAAGTCACTCGTCAAAACTTCAACTTTACTATTGTAGTTATGATTAAAAGATCTGAACAGCCAACGGAATTTCTCTTCTATTTCTGCATGGAAAAAAAAAATTAAGTAAAATGTTAAAATTTGCCATATATATAACAAAAGTCAACAATTTTATGCAAAGTTTGGTGCAGATGAAATTATGATTGAGACCAGGATAATACATGCACGTGCATCAAGTAGCTCTGTTTGGATTCTAAAGTGAGATAAAGAAAAGAAAGAATTATTAGACGGAAAGTGGAAAGTAGAAATAAAAATAAAAATAAGAGAGAAATAAATAATAGAGAATAGAAACTTATTTTATTATTAGGTAGTATAGTGTTTGAATCAAAAGCACTGCACCTTTTTATTTTGGAACCTTGGGAACAACGTTCTCATTCAAACTAATAATAACCCGTTAAAGAAATTAGAAAATATAACTAAAATAGTGTTTAAGTTATATTTTAATTATCTAAAATTACGCTATGACACTTGCAGAATCGTTAATCTCCTTTAGATTAAATAGGTGTAGAATATAGGAATCGTACCTTTTCAACTCAGCGAACCTCCTATGCTTAGCCAGCCCAAATCCATTTTAGTGGCAACTTTTTCTTTTTTCATCTCCACAATTTCTAACTACACTCTCATATTCAAAGGAAAAAAAATATGTTTCTATTCTTGAAGTATTATTTAAAATTGAAAATAGTTTTGATCAAAATTTGTATACCATTTGATTTTTATACTTTTAAAAATATTGAATTTGATCTCTATTTTTTTAACAACATCAAAATAGCGTGACATGTGCTATTTAACTTTTTTATAAAATAAATTAATTGAGTCAGCTTAACCTATGTTTTTCATGATTAATTGAAAAAAAAATAGAAAACCTAATATATGGAAGTGTAAATAGCAAATATGAAGGTGTATGAAAAAGAATGAGTTAACCCCAATCACAACCTTCCTATTATTATTATTATTATTATTATTATTATTATTTTAATTATATTATTATATTAATAATAATAATAATAATAATAATAATAATAATAATAAGAAGAAGAAGAATAATAATAAGAATAAGAAGAAGAAGGAGGAGGAGGCTGTGGTCACCATGAACCCATTCATTTGCCAATACTTGTATCTTCATATATTGATTTTTCTTTTATTTTTAAAATTTTTTAAATTAATTATGAAAAGTGAGAGTTATGTAATTTATTTTATAAAATAAATAAATAACAAGTGACGATTGTCCCTTAGAATAAACTTAATACTGTTAAAAAAATAAAATCAATGATGCAAGAACTATTTTTAATTTTGAGTAATATTATTTCAATGCCCAAAACCTATTTTTTCCTATTTCAAATGACCAATTTACCTTTTGTTGAAGTGATTTTTGAATTATCTATCCTGGAAATCCTGTAAAACATGATTTTCTGAATAGGATATCTGGACAAGATATCTGAATAGGAAATCCTGTAAAACATGATATCCTGGAATGAACTTTCTAAAATGTATGAATACTTTCTTGAACAAGTTAATTTATAAAATTAGTTTTCCAAAGCATATATGATATTTTTTTAAAACCAACTTTTCAGAACTAGTTATTTTCCAAAGTAAGTTTTTTTTTCATAACAAGTTTTTACTTTTCTTCTACTTCTTTTTCCTGTCAAGTGGAGAACAGAGATGCGGTGATAATGAGAGAGGAAATTTTAATTTCTTTTTCTATTATGGGATGTAATTAGTAATAATGGGGTTCAGGAAGAAAAAGTCTTTCAGTAGCATTTGTCCATTGCTGCAACAAGGTCCAGATTCGGTACAGATTAGGGCCTTCCTTCTTCCATCTCAAAGTTTTTTTTTTCTTCTTCAAAATTTTTTTAAATTTCAAAAATATTCTTTGAACGTTTGTACAAAATCACGCAGATTACACGTCCTAAATTGTTTTCAGATAACGATTTTCGATAAATAATACTTTTGAATCTCAACATCCAATTAAAGTTGTGGATTTCCAGATATCAATATATATATATATATATATA
>Ga0214544_1005402_pt1 | contig 24778 bp, 18 predicted proteins | sample CNSS3metaG_FD_160074 | JGI IMG/M metagenome (GOLD analysis project Ga0214544, IMG submission 160074) | Root nodule microbial communities from cowpea collected in UCLA plant growth center, Los Angeles, California, USA - CNSS3 | ecosystem: Host-associated > Plants > Roots > Nodule | place: USA... | reverse complement strand
GGAAACATCTTTAGAATCTAGATTTGAAATTAAATACCTAATGGATGCTTGTATCTAGGAATAGAACTTGGTTCATTAGTAATCTTAGATTCTTAAAACTAATGCATGATTTCACTTGTTGAGGATTCAAGGAATTGAAACTTGATGAGTAATCATAGGCTCAAAGTCTCTAGGAATAGGATTTGAGTATTCTTATGAATTGATTTTAACATGAATATGGAATTGGGATAATTTAGAATGCATGAGAATGAAATGGTTAAAGTCTAATCTTGAGAAATTGTAAATACACTATGTTAATTTCTTGTTGCACACCAACTGTTTCATAAAATACAAAAATAGTTTTCATTGTGTTTGTGTGAACTTTGTGTCTAATTAAGTCTGAATTGCGAGAGTTGTCATGCGTTGCACAAGTCCCTTGTGAGAGAACGATAAAATACTTATTACTTGTTATGTGCGACTGGTGCACTTGCCATGTTGGTTTTTCACTAACAGTAAACCTGAAGTGGACTTGAAGCCTTGTGAAGGAGACAAAAAGAAGAGGAGATAAACACTTGGAAAGGAATAGCTAAAACTTTGGTTGTATATGCATTTTTCTTTAATTTGAGTTGTGATTTGTTTGTTGTAAAATTGGCCTAGGTAGGTGTCTTGGGGGACCTTTGATGTTGGATCTCATCTCCTAATTGGAACCTAAGCTTTTTAGTACATCATGTTTTTTAGTTGGTTAGGCTTTAGAGGCTTTAAGTGTCTAAAAACCTTCCCATTAGGCTGCATAGTCTTGTTGCTATACTTTCTTTTAATTCTTTTATTTTTGCTTATAGTTTAATGTGTGTCTTAACATGCTTTTTAATTTAAGTTCCCATTGAGAAGTTTGGTACAAGAGGTTTGAGGTAAACTTTGGCTAAGGATAGACTGGGTTGTTAAGTAATCTAAGTGATTTAAAAGAAGGTTATTCTTTTCCTACAATTTTAATCCATCCATAATCAGCGATAACATGTCAGATAAAAGAAGTTTAAAAAATTACATGAGAATGAGAATTCCATACAGTAGATGAATGTGTGCAATGAATCAATGCATGAAAGCATACTTGAGATGTAATATGAGAAAAAATATATAGTCCATTGAAAAACATACTTAACCTATAAAATGCCTTTACTTGGCCGCTTGAGTTCCTTACATTTTGGGTTGCATGATTCAGACCATCCTTCTTGTGCATCCTGTCCAAAAATAGTAATTGCCTTTGGAAATTATTAGATGAATATGCATAGATTACAAAGCTAAACATGTGACCTTGGAAACATTACATATAATAACCATAAAGTATATCATCTTGATTGTTAGTCAATATATAAGTTATATAACATATAACCATAAAGTATATCATCTTTGTTTGCCTAACTTTCCATTGAGTTAGAACTTCCAAGCCTGTAATGGGACACCGAGGATCTTCGACACCTAAAGTTCCCAAAACCCAAACAAATGCTTCAATTACAATTTAGTTTAAAAAATTTCACAAAATCTAAACAATAAGGATTGGTGCAAAGATTATGACGTTATTTCCATACATACACGCATTAAAGAAGCAAACATGCATGCATAACTTTACTTCCAAACCTTAAGTTTTAAGATCTCACCGACCTTGAAAGAGGAATAACTTTATTCTTGATCAAGTAACCACATAGATAAAACAATATATAGTATTAATGAGAACACTATAGTGCATTTTATAACAGTATATATCTTGAATATTATTAACACAATGATGTAGTTCCAATAATAACAATATGTAAAGTGGGACAAACATGGCATTAGGAACTAAATCTGCGATCACAAATAGTTACGTAGTTAATTAGCATTCATTTAAATCACCATAGTAAAACACGATAAGGCATAGATTGATATCAACAAACTTTCCAGTGTGCACCTTTTCCTTATTTGATTCCTGATTGCACTCAAATCCACCGTAATACTCCAAACAAAAATGTGGAGAAATGTTGTCAGGCCTTGAAAGGGGTATTAACATTTTTCCTGATCAAGTAACCACATATAGATCAAGTAACTCTTCAAAGCAAGCCTTAAAACATGATGCCTCATCATTTTAACTATTTTTTACATGAATCAGTTTGAAAAGAAAACTTACAGAAATCTTTAACAATATCAATAATGATATCAAAGTCTATATTGATATTTCAACTTAAACCTACCTTTTTAATGTTCAAGATAGATAACACTATTCCTTTTGTGCACCTCTCATTTCCTAAGGCTCATGACATATATAAGTTGTTGCCACCATATGCTAAGACAAATACTTAGTTAATATAGCCTAATTTATACCATTCATTCAATCAAAACTAAAGGAAAATATCAAAAATACAATTTCAATATGAAAATAGTAGTAAACCAATTATGTCACTCATGAAGTAAAAATAGCCAAAAAACAAAAAGAATAAAAAAAGGAAGGTATATGGTTGAAAAACCAAGGGCCAACAATCTCACCAATTGCTTAAACTTTTGATTTAGTCAAAGAAACATATGGTTGTATCCACCTCTCATGCATTACATGCCCCCATCAATCTTCTTATTCATTGAGGCACTACCATTGGTTCTGATAGGATCGACATGGAGCAAATAAATCTCCATCAAAGATGACAATAAAAGGCATAGCAATGATGATAATCCAATTAAACATGACATGCAAAGTTCAAACAGTTAATAAGCAAGCACTTGCTTCATTCCAATCTAGGGTGACATTCTCTCCTCCATTTAGATGTCATCACAAGCTTTTAGAGTCATTATTTGTTCAAAGATAATTGCTACCTTACTTTTCTATAATGTGATATGTATGAACATATTCCACCCTTTTCAATTAAGTTCAAATAAAATATACCTCAAAGATCCCACCATTGGCACCCACCTCCATCTATGGTGGAACTCTTCTTAAATGGAAGTGTGCACTCCTTCAAGACTGAACTTTTCCCTATTCTTGTAGCAACCATCAAATTCTCCCAGGATTCTAGTGATTGGAACTACTCTTATAACTCAAGTAATACTTTAGGGATCAACCCCTAGTTATAAGTCTAAAAAATGAAAAAAAAAATGACATAGTATCATTCATTAACTTTGAGTTGCTAGTCCCATATCCACCCCCAAAGATATATAAAGTACCTCGATTTTTCCAAGTACATATTTAGAAAGCAAAGATGTGACCAATTTCATACCCACCAACCACGTAAATGCACTCCAAAATCCTATCATTGCCTTCTCTTCGTCCTCCTCCTTCTATAAAACAAACAAACCCATATCTAAGCATACTCAAAATTTCAAAATTTTAATTAATAATATAACTGTTATAAAAAAATGGTAGATTAAGAAGTGATAGATATTCTATCATATCTTTGCCCTATCTTGAGATTAGCCAAACCACCACAAAGGTGTGAGCTTCCAAGAACCAATGTTAAGGTTTGAGTGAATGGAACCAAGCAAGGACATTGACTTTATTATGATGAAGTGCTAATAATGATATGATCATCTTAGTTGCATTTCCACAAGTTGCATTCAAAAGCCCTCCAATTGAATTAACATCCATAAACCAAAACCAAAACCAACTAAAATAATGCTTGCTGCAAATTTTTGTTTACATAGCTAAAACCAAGCTTACATTTGAAGTGTAGAAAATTAAAAGTTGCACAACTTTAGCCTCATACAACTTCCTAGTCAATAATTTGATTTAGTTATATGACCGAGACAATATAGTTAGGACAATGAGCCATTTCTTAGGATTGGATTTCAAATTTGAGTTTAGATCCATAATGCACAACAACATAAAATTCCAAAAGGGGAGAAGCCAACACCTTACCATGTTATCAAATCTTTGAAGATCAACCTTTAAATATCCAACACAACTTGTGGTGTCTCTGCTTATAATTTGTGGTGCTCAGGATACAAAAAATCAGTAAAACAAATATGTAAATAAAGACTAAAGATGTACCAAGTCCATTGTGAGAGAATTTGAATCATTGAAGAATCTTATTGTCGCAACTGGAATCGCGACGAGACGACGAACCAAAAGAGAAAACGGATTTAACAAGAGATTTGGAGTCGTCACCATAGTTATCCTGGAAAACTATGAAAAACCATAAAAATAAAACAAGTCTGCGAAAAACCAGATTTTGGATCCGGGAGTCGGTTACACATAGGGAAGGTGTTAGCACCCTACCATGCCCGTCCGAGGGCTGTACCTTTAATTAAAAAATGCAAAGTTGATGTGGTTTTCAAAATATTAATTTTCCCCAAAAATAATAATACAAAAATACTAAAAGAAACAAAATATTTTTTTTTTATTTTTTGGGCCCGATAGGGATTGACCTTGGTCCTGCGTATTCTCATTCAAAATGAGAAATCAGGGTTACGTAGTTCTTCAAAAAGACTTTGTTTTAAAAAAAGTTGATATTTTTATATTTTTTGAAATTTTATATATATTTTTTGTATTTTTTAAATTACTTGAAAATATGTGTCACACGACGCAAACGGTGAGACAGACACTAAAAGAGAAAGAAAAATATTTTTAGCATTTTTGAATTATTTGGAAGAAAGTGTCACACGACGCGAGCGGTCGGATAGACACTAGAAGTGAAATAAAATTATTTTTGGTATTTTTGAATTTCTCATTTTTTTTGTGAAATTTTTATGATTTTCAAACTTTTTTGATTTTTTTATTGAAATATTAAAAAGGTGGAAAAGAAAGGGATAAAAGTTGAAAACACAAATATGGGAGTGCATAAGTAATGTGTAAGGTGCATGAAGCAAATTGGGTGTGTGTAGTAAAAAATGAGGTGCGGCGAGTAAAATATCGTTAGGTGTGTGGTAAATGTGAAGGTGCAACAAGTGAACAGAAAAACAGGCCCAAAACAATAAACAAAGAAATAGGGGGTGCGTGGTTAACAATCAGGAGGGTGTTTGAAGTAAAACAAAATAAGCCCCAACAAGCAAAGAAAACAAATGGATTTGGAGTGTGAAGAGTAGAACCAGAGGTGCGAAGAGTACGGATGGCCCAATTCGAAAATTCAAAAGATGAAGGTGTAATTAGTGGCATTGGGGGTGCGGAAATCATTCTAGTCCAAGTGTTAATATCCTTAATGTGCAGAAAACCCAACACGCGTGGGGTTCATCTTCTTCACGAATAGAAACCTGCAAGGGTTTCTTGTCTTCTCCTCCATATGCTCGGACCAACAACATAACCCTCCATTCACGGCCATGCCTTTCTTAGTCAATCGAGGACTCTCTCACTCGTTGTTGTCCACCCGAACACCACCTCCACTACTTTTAGTTCACCACCGCGCCATCACGCGGCTTACTTGCCGGCGGCGCCGACGTAGGAGACGTCGACCTCGTTCTCGAAAGCTGACCCCGAGAGATCGTCACCTCGCCGCAACCATCCAAAGACGTCGACGGCGGCAGTGACGTCCACCACAGACCTTGACGTCGAGAACCGTGAGCTGCTCGACCTTCACTCTTCCTCCTCTCAGGCGCGACTCGGACGGCTTCCGCTTCAGCACCCAGGGGCACTACCGACAACGCTGATCACCCTAGCACCAAATTGCACACGACTCGCATCTTCCGCTAAACTCCGACTCGCCAGCGGCACGCCGTCGAGGATGGTTTTATCTCCTTCCCACCGTTTTCGTTTCCGATTGGATGTATGTGATTGGGGAAGATGAAATGTGAGAGCTTGGTTCTAGAATGGGGGTTCTGATCCGGTGCGGTATTGGATTGCAGGGGTGGGGTTGTGATTTTTGTTTTTTGCTTTGTGTTCTGTTTGCAGGATGGAATGGTGTTGTGATGTTGAGGTGGTGTTCTACGAATGGGATTGCTGCAGGAATGGACTGGAATGCTGCGGGATTGGGATGGAGAAGGAGTTTGGGGTGGAATCGAAGACTTGAATGGAGGGGATTTGCACGTGGGGGCTTTCTTGGTCTCTGTTTTGTATTTTTGTGCAGGTGAATGAGAAAGATGAAGATGGAAAGAAAAGTTGAGGTGAATGCAAGGGTTGAAGATGAAGGTTGGAAAATGATAGTTGGGAGTGTGTATTGCAATCGAGACAGAGGATATGGGTAGCTTTATTAATGGAGATGGAAGATTGGTAAATGATAAGGTTGTAGAGGATGGAGGTGAGGGTGTGATGCTGATGATGGCGAGAGAGATTGAGGGTGAGGAGCTTGATTTTGTTTATTTTTCCTTTGTGCAGTGGCGTAGAGACATTGGAGGGAGGAAACAGGATGTTTCATTCTCAAACATCACTCAAATCCAACAGACAAGTTATACCAACACAACATCAGTCATGTTCATGCCAAAGTATTCGAGTATTGGTGCTTACCTCTTAGAGCTCCTGCTGGTGGTCTTGGGTCTGCTCGTTCAAGTATGCGATCCCCTTTGTCTGAGCTGTTTCTACTCTTTTCTCCCCTCCTCTCATTTTCTCCTCTCCCCTTTGTTGCTTGTTATTGTGTGTTATCCACTGCATTTTGAAATGGTAAAATCTTCTTGTGCCAGTAAGCTGCCCGTGCTAGGAAGTTGTCCCCTTTTTAAACTGCTCTCTCTCCTTTTTTCTTTCGAATCCTCGAGCCATGTGATCATAAGCCTTCCAGCCAAAGGTTTCCTACACCTCAGCCACCCAGCCACCCTATGAGATTAGAGACAATTTCCACCTTCGTATAAAAACTAACTTCAACATAGCCTGCACATGGCTAATCATCACCCAAATAAAGAAATTGTAGAATGACGAATGCAGGTAGGGCTTGATTGATGGGTGGTGCAGGCACTTGACCTCTTTCAGAATCACTTGTATTCATTAAACCTTTTTCTTTCATCATCACCTTTTTTTAAAAAAAAAACAAACGGCTAAATAAAAAGGAAAAAGGTAAAAAGGCTAAAATGAAATAAAAGTACAGTAAAATATATTAAACCCAAAAAACGTAAAATAAAACAAAGCAAAATTAAAATGAAACCAGATAAAGAGAAAGAATAAAATAAAAAAGAAATAAAATAAAATAAGACAAAAATTCAAAATAAAATAAAAAGATAAAATGCATATAAAAACAATATAAGATAATAACAATAATAATAGTAATAAAATAAAAAGGTAAAATAAAAACCATGAAATAAAAGTAAAACGAATTTAAAACAAAAACAAGATGAAAATAAAGTTGAAATAAGTAAAAATAGAAATATGTATTTATGCTCAATTAAATATTTATTTATTTTTATTACTTTTTTTTTACCCGGACGAAATTGGATGTTGACACATATATAATTGGGTTTATCTACCAAGTCACGAGATTTGAGACCCTCAAGGTAATATAGTCATCATCTTTGCCCTTGAAGTCATTTCCAGTATATTTGGACTACAAAATTGTATTCCCGGAGTCACAAACAATGGTCTTTTGTTGCCTTCATCGTCCAAATGCCCTGGACCAATTACTATCACATATAACATACTAAGTATTACAAAAACATCATTCACTTTCAAAATTGTTAATCCACAAAAAAAAAGTATAGATCAATATGGCTTGAGGATAATGCTCTTAATTAAAGATTTTCTAATGTATTTAGTGCTTCATAAAAAATATACATAAGACAAGTCAGAATATGATAATCTAATACTACATTAATGAAGTAATAAAAACCTCGAGTATATACGGCCCTATAAGAACAAATTCACACATCATCTTTGTATTGATACTCTTCTGGGACATGCTTGAGAAGTTTTACCTACAACTCAAACACATCATCACCTCGAAGCACATCACAGAGCCAAGTTACCTCAATCTTTGTTGACACTTGTACATAGATATATGGGAATCATGTTTACATGGAAATAAAAAACCTTAATGCCTCACCATGATTCTCAATTCCCAAGATATATCCGAAAACAAAATATTACATACCATGACTCATTTTCCTCAAGGTCAATTTATTACCATAAAAGTGTTCAATAATTTAATTAGGTTGTGTTCAGTGACATGATTTTGGTCAATTTTAACTTGCCCAAAATGTGGAAATTATTAAGCCAATGACAAAGACAAATAAGTTTAATTAAATAAAATCACAAAGAAAATGTAGAAGTAGAATCCACAAAGCTCTACACGGATATAAATTCATAACACATACAAACCAAAATGAACAATAAAAATTACAATCATAATAAAAATAAATCAAACAGAGCTCCAAAAAGAATACTCGTTTACTAAGAAGAAACATTGTCTTTACTTAAGATTAAGAAAATCATAGAACAAAAGTGCACACCAACTAATAATACAAAATAAAAAGGGCTTTTAGAGAAGCACAACTTAATAAACGATTTTCTATAGTCAAAAGCTCCCTCCTTTCGTGACCCCTCAGTCATGCCTTCATGCTCTTATCTCTTCGCGCACCTCAAATCTTGAATGTTTTCCACGAACCTCAACAAATAATCAGGAATTTGTCATGATCCTTCAGCAAAAAAGAAAAAAAAAACTTGCTAGATCCAAAAACTTCCAAAATGGAAAAACTAATGGTACACACCAACTTTATAGTCAACGGTCTTCTTAGCATGATTAGGGCATCGTAGTACTTTTGAAGAAAATCAGACCCATGATAAATGTAAGACCCATGAAATTTAATTAATTAAATAAATAATTAGTTAATAAATGCGTGTCGTGGAAGCCTTTATGGCATTTAATAATGGTTGATGTGATGTGGAAAGGTACTAGCTCAAGTGGTTGAGAGTACTTTATTGTGTAAGAGGACTTGGGTCCGAGTCCTATGTATGCCACTTATGTGTATTTAATTATTATTGTCTTAATAATATGAATGTGCATGTTAAGTAAGAATATACTAATTGAGTTATGTTAGTTTAGCATGAAACATGAATTGGCATGAGGGTTAGCATTGACTTAATATTTGCATGGTTAGGGGTTCAAACCTTGGTGAGACCTAAATTAAGTTTTCTTTTTGCTAAACTTGACTTTTGGCAAAGAAGAGAGGAGGTAGAAAACTAGCAGCCGCGTTAAGGCATCCAAAGGGGCTGAAAAACAACCCCATAATGGTCTTGAATGACACTTATCACAAGCAATTTCGTTTTATGCCATTAAACCATAATTAAGACCCAATTAAAAGGCTAATTGTGAGAGGGAGGAGGGCTTTGGGAGTCTGCACAATTGGGGTATTGAAGGCTGTACGAATTCAGAGAGAAACAGTGAGTAGAGAGTGGGATTGAAGGGCTGGACAGCGAGAGAGCTTGAGGAGTTGTTGGAATTCAAGGAAAGAACGCAAGCTTGTCATTTTTAAGCAAAGGAATTCCAGGTTAGGGGAGTTCTTATTCCGTGTTTTAATGTGTGCGATCTTCTAATGATGTGTCCTGGATCATGTTTGAATTCTGAAAGCTTTGAATCCTGGTTCTGGTTGCATTTTCTGGAATTTTCCAGAAACCACCTGGCGGCGCATGAATTGCCGCCAGGCGACACATGTGGTTGCACCCAGTTTTTTGGGTTTGCGGATGATCCGCCTGGCGACCGAGAGTGACCCGCCAGGCGTTGTACTGTTGTTGCTGTTTGTTTCTTGTTTTGGTTGATTGGTCAATGATGTTGTTGTATTTGGATTGAATTCTTATTGCACATGTATAATTTGCATGATGAATTATGATTGGAGATTATTTGATTGTTGGCAATTGCATAAATTTGTGAATGGATTTTGGGGATTTTAGGTTACGTTGGGTTGGTGATGAATATGCATGAAGTATGTAATTGATTGATGATCTGGTGTTATGGAAATAATGTTCACATGAATAAAGTCTAAACCCTGTAGGATATGTGCACTTGAAGTGAAGCTAGTATGATGGGGGGTAATGTAATTAGGGTGTCTGGGGTCATGACGAGAGCAGGAAAAATTTGGGTAGAAACCAAAAATGCATACACCGCCTGGCGGCGCATGATCTGTCGTCAGGCGACACGTCATAACAATTTGCTGTTTTGATTTTGTCGGGGTTTCGGGTTAATGGGTATCTAATTAGTAAATTAATACATATATGATTAAAGTAATTAAGCATGTAAATGGATGTGGCATAATATGGATTAAAGAAGGTTAAAATGAATGAAAGTTGTAAAGTGTGATATAGTGCAGTGGTGGTTTGTAAAGGTTTGGTTCTATAAGCTATAATTCAGAATGCATGTTAACTTGGTAATAAGAGTGAGATTGACTTATGGGATACGGTATGGATGGTGTATTTTCTCTAGACATTAGGCGTTGTGATGGTGGTCTTGCGATTATAGCATATTGTGTAGCATTGACCATGTTGTGGTGGCATGTTCTAAGTAGTGAATGACTGAGAGTATGCTGGGTATAATACTAATTGATTAAGTGGCATGACTAAATGTGTGCATTGTGCTCTAGTTATAGAAATATGGCTGGAAAATTATAATTGTGCTTCAAGTTTGTGTGTGGTGTGATTCAAATCCTTTGGAGGATCTGTTTAAGTGCCAAGAAACCAGTAGCATTGCGCTACTAGTATGGCGCCAGGCGGCGCGAGCGAGCCGCCAGGCGAACGTAACACAAATCAGTGGCAGTGGCCACTGTTGACGGTGGCGCCTGACGGTAGGGGTAGTTCCGCCAAGCGGTATGGTATAGCGGAGGTCCTGATGGCACGGTGGCGCTTGGCGGCACGGGCAGGTGCGCCAGGCGGTAGCGGCGAGTGGCGCCTGGCAGCGTGGTGGGGTCCGCCTGACGGTGACGATGCAGTGATGATGCTGCAGGCGCGTGGCGCTTGACGGTGTGTGATGTCCGTCAGGTGGTCTGAACCTAGTGTGTGCCTGGCGACGTGGGATGCACGCCAAGCGGTTTTGGTTCAGTGATGGTGCGCGGGGAAAGGTTTCTACACAGCTTTAGGGGATGTTCATGATGCGATGCTTTGGCTGGGGACCCAGTTATGAGTGTAATCTTGTATTGGGGTAACACGTGACCACTCTAGGTTGTAGCCTGGTGGTGTAGGAAGTCCAGTGGAGTGTGCGAGTTGTGGCTCGTACGGCGAAGTTCGAGTGATGCCCTCTTCAGAGTGATTCTGATAGAGCTTTGGTAGTCTGGAACAGCTACAAACTTCATGTTTGTTTCGGGGAACTCCACTTGGTGTCACGGTGAGATGTTATGGCAATGTTATTCCCACGTGTGGACTATCAGGTGGTGGCCTGTAGTCGGAGGGGCGAGTAGACACTCGTGCAGCAAAGATCGATCATCGTTCTCACCTAAAGGGTATAGAAATGATAGACGTCTAATGAAAGTATTGGAAGTGGAGAAGTAAGGAAAGAGGGAGAAGAATACTAACCCGGGGTTTAAATGTTTGATGTTGTATTTCATATTTTATTGGTTGGTTTTATTTAAATGAGCTCACCCTATCTGTGTGTGTGTGGCGATGATCATGTAACTTGTTACATGGGAGCAGATGTTGATGCAGGTGAGCGGACAGGTGCATAGAGACGGAGTGGGGATCTCTTGGGGATTTTCTCACTAGTTTATTGTATTTGGACTATGGTGTTATTGTAATAATTTTATAAATCATTTCAATTGTATTACAGTCCTAATGTGAAATATTTTATCTATTTTGGTGCGTTGAACTCAAGGTTTTAAATATTTCTTGCGTTTTGGGAAATTGATGATTAATAAATGAGGTTGTTTTATTGAAATCTTATTTTTGTTTTATTTTAGTAAGTAATTTCCGGGTAGGACGTTATAATAAAAACCCTACACCATCAAAGGATGACAAAACCCTACACCATCAAAGGAGAAGTACCCAAGTTCAATAAAAAAAATATAGTGTCTTAAGACAACATAAGAATAAATATTACCTGATCAAGGCTGAAGAGAAAACAAACATATATGACATATTATGCTCCCTAGGGTTTCAGAAAGACAGAAAGGAAATAAGAACATTCATGTGGGAAGGCTTTTCTTTTCCAAGACATTTGAAAAAGAGTGATGAAGACATGACCACCTCACCAAGCACCATGGAGACCATCCTCAAAAGAATCACAAGAAGCATGTCAAAAGGGGAGGCTTCTCCATCTCTTTCCTTATTTAGCATTTCTTTAATTTGAATTCCTTTAAGTGGGCTTGGTTGACTATTTTTAAGTTAACTTGTTGACCTTGACTTTGGGTTGACTTGTTGACTCGAGGATTAACTTAACCTAAAGCCCACATGCTAATCTATTTTCTTTGCCTTGTAAGATGTTTAGGAGAGGGCAAATATGGAGACAAGTGGTGCATAAATGTGAGGTCCATATGAGGAGAGAGGACGCATATGGAGAGGCACATGTGAAGGAGAGAGGAGTAGCAAAGCTTTCTATAATCATCTAGAATGCTGATCAGATGCCTTGGCCATCAAGTTGTCTAGAAGCTTCTAGATGGCGCCTCCACCATTGCTTGCCTAAGAAGACACTTTGGAGACCACACATGTGCTCCTTGGTTGCCCTACCTTCTAGATGTTATTTTTGTTGCTTTGTTTTGTAGCCCTTTTGGATTATATGTTTTGCTAAGAGGCCCCTAGGCACTTTTATTTAAGGAGACCTCTAACACTTGTACAAGGTTAAACATTTTGGAGAAATTAAACACCTTTGTGTATTAACCATTGTGAGAGTCTTCCTCCCTACGGAGTGAATACTTTTAAGCCTTATCTTGAACCTTGATTCAAGTGGTGACACCATCACTTATCTTTAGAGGAGTCCATGGCTTTGCCTCTCCTCTAAAGTAGTGTGCTTCTCACATCAATTCCTTTCTATTCCTTTCCATTTTTATGCTTTCTTTCCCCTTTTATTGTCTAAGTTTTTATGTGCTTTCCATTCTTGCTTTACTTGAATCAATCTATCATCTTCTTCTCTTAAGCTTTGTGAAAGAAATCGTCACATCTAGATAGAATACTATCTTAATGTCCAGTGGGGATTTCACTTAGTTTTCTTAATCAACTCACGCCATATTCCATAATCTTAAAAAGGAACAAGATAATCCTACATCAGAGAGTCCAAAAACGTTCTCAACTACACTTTTCATGCCTTATGATTATGTTATGCAAAGACCAATTTGTCAATAAAGATATCGTTCCCTAGAACAAAAGCAGGGTACATTGGTAAACAAAATAACAATGAAATGACAAAAAAACCACATTTTAGCACTATTGTCACAATTTTAAATATGGGTGTTTGGGTAATATTCCTACCAGTTTGTTTTCTTATAGTTATAGTAGATCTCCAATTTAGTCAAGTTTGCTTTGTCTATATGATCATTAAACAATTCAATTATTGTATCATTTACAAACAATTTATGTGCTTGCTTTTAGTTGATCTACATAAAGCACAAGTTAGAATGCTCAAGAACAATTTATGTAGTTACATAATATTCTTAAAACTCAACACATAAATGATTTATTAAGTCGTCTAGGTAAATTGTATAAACTAGATTCTCTAATTAGACTTTGTTATATCGTTTGCCTAGAACAACTTTGGTGTAACAAGGCTTAAAGAATTGATTTTATCATATGTTTTCATTTTATGCAGAAATCCTAGATAAAATAAGAAATTTAAACACAATTATTATATAATAAAATTAAGATTAAATGATGTATCAGTGTATAAAAACACACTCATGAGTATATGTGCTTAAATATATGTAGTGTAGTAGAACAATTATGTGTTGGAACAAGAAAAATGTTATTAGAATTTTTATTTTTCTTTATTTTGTAGGTAATTTTATAACTAAAAAAATAGGTTAGTTTAAAAAAATGGTTAACCTAAATTGAAATTAGTCCATCTTCAAAACTTTGAACCAATTTAGTCCCTCATGTTTAGAAATGTGTGAATTTAGTCCTTTTAACCTAAATTTTGTTAAATTTATTTAACGTTTCAAACATGTTTCAAATGTGATTCTCAGCTAATATTACAACAAAAATGTTTTAAACCGTACAAACAACTCAAATGCTATCATGAAACGAGTTTGAAACATCAAATAAACTTAACAAAATTTGGTTAAAAAAACTAAATTTTTACAATTCTAAAGTTGAGGGACTAAATTGGACTAAAATTTTGAAAAAGAACCAATTCTAATTTTCACTAAAAATTAAGAGACAAAAAACATATTTAAATCTTAAAAAAAGGTTAAATAAAAAAGATTGGTTAAATTAAAAAGGCAATTACTTAAAGAATAAAATTAATTAAGTAAACACTTTAATTTTAAAAAACTTATATTTAAAAGATAAATTAAAATATAAAAATAGATACATAAAAAAAGAATTTTAAATATCCATAAATATCCAGTTTAGATGTAAATATATTTGTTTCCGTTTTAGATTTTGTAAAATTATGTCTTAACTCTATATTTATCCCGAGAGAATATTCGTTAATATGATAAAATAAAATTATTTTTAGATTAAATAATTATATTATTTTTAAATATATAACTCATTTAAGTGATGCATTTATTATTTTATATGAATAAGATAATTTCATGAAATTATTTATATATTTATTAATTTTAAATATATTATTATAAACAATTTTTCAGTATTTTCCTGACTTCGTAACTCACTCATTTACTTTCAAATTTGCACTTAAAAAAATTTCTTATTCACTTTCAAAAGAATTATACTTTATTTAGAAACTCACAATTTAGTTCTATATATAATTTTAATTTTTGTACACTTTAATCCACTAAGTTTGACTATTTGTAATATTAATATTCCAGAAACAAATATTGTACTTCATTTAAAAACCTATAACAATAATATTATTTAAAAATAATAATGATAATTACTTTATCACATTTTTATTTTATAGATTATTTTAAATCCTTCCTCGTAATTATTTTCACTATAGTTTTATTTGTGTTTAAAAAAAGAAAACAATAATCGTTTTCCTGTTTAATTATAATTAGATTCGGGCCAAAGGGCTGGACCATCCTTACATTCTTATATTCTTATCTCTTGAATGGCCCATATCAAAAGTCAAACCCCTTATATTTCAACTCTGACCACCAAAACCCTAATTCTCCTTCTTCTTCACTGAAGACTCAATTTGGTTAAACCCTAAACCCTACTTTGGCGCATGGCTTCCGAGAACCTAAACCCCGCCACAGTCACGAAAGCCATAGACGCGCTTCTCAAATGGCGCCGCACTCAATCGGAAACTCAAAAGCCCAAACTCTTCGATCAAGACGAAGAATTTGTGTACCTCGTCGTAACGCTGAAGAAGATACCCGCGAAATCGCGCGTTAACCCTTACAAGATCCCTCTCCCTCACTCACTGATCTCGCAGTTCTCCGAACAGTGTCTCATCCTCGACGACCGGCCCAACAAGGGCCGCGTGACCAAGGCCCAGGCCCAGGCCAAGATCCAATCCGAGTCTATCCCCATCGCGAAAATCCTGAAGCTGTCAAAGCTGGCCTCCGATTATCGTGCTTTTGAGGCGAAGCGGAAGCTCTGTGGTTCCTACGATTTGTTTTTTGCAGAGAAGACTATTGTGCCGTTGCTTCCTCGGCTACTCGGGAAGCAATTTTTCAAGAAGAGGAAGTTGCCGGTGCCGGTGGATCTGAAGAAGAGTAACTGGAAGGAGCAGGTGGAGAAGGCGTGCTCGTCCGCGATGCTGTTCATGCGGACCGGCACGTGTAGCGTGGTTAGGGTTGCCAAGGTGGGGATGGAGAGAGACTGGATTGTGGAGAATGTGATGGCTGCGGTTGAGGGGATTGTGGAGGTTGTGCCGAAGAAGTGGGGGAATGTGCGGTCGTTGCATTTGAAGCTGTTGGAGAGTGTGTCGTTGCCGGTGTATCAGGTAGTTCCGGACGTGAAGTTGAGGATTGAGGGTGCTAACGAGCAGGATGAGAAAAAGGAGAAGAACAAGAAGAGGAAAAAAGATGAGGAGGTTCGTGAATCGGCAAAGAAGAAGGGGAGAATTCATGAAGTTAGGTATATGGATGAGAATGGTGGTGAGGATGAGATTGAAAATGAATTGGCGAGTGATGATGGTGGTGGTGATGAGAATGTGGATGAGAAGACGAAGAGAGGGGTTTCGAGTGTGTTGAATGATGGGAAGAGGTTGAAGAAATCGTCTGGTGTCAAGGAGAATAGAAAAAAGGGGAAGAGTGGTAGTGAATTGGTTGCTGAGGATACGGAATCTAGTGCCAAGGAGAAGAAGAAAAAGGTGAAGAGTGAGACGGAATTGGTTGTTAGGGATGAGGAATCTGGTGTGAAGAAGACGAAGAAAGGGGAATTGAAGAAGATGAAAACAGGGGAAGTGAAGGTGAAGGCTGTGAAAAGTGTGAAGACTAAGAAAAGTAAGAAGGCTTAGCGAGTTGGATGATGTTGTCTATGGCGATTGATGAAAGAAATCGTTGCTTGTTGGGGCTCTGTGCAAGCCTGTGTGGTGTTGCTTGTTGAGTCCCCAGCTGCATTTTTTGTTTCTGACCATGTATTAGGGCGCTTATGTTTTTCTGTTGGTTCGATTTGTTATTTGCTTGTTCAAAATTTCTATAGTTGAGGTTTAAAATTATTGTGAAATGGTGTCAGAATGTTGCATCCCGGCAAGTTTAATATACTTGAGTCATTTAGATGTTGCTTGTTGGAGATCGATTTAGAAGATGAAGTTATTTAGATATTGCAAATTTTTGGCTTCACTATTAATGAAAGTATCAAGGACATTTGGCAGGGGAATGCTGAGAAGAAATTGGAGCTTTCAGTGAGTTGACTGCTTAATTTTGCTGTTTTCCTTTTGTTTTGAAGATATTAACCTTAAACTTTGCTTCTTAATTTTTTGGTAGTAGATTTTTGAAATATTTTTATTGAAATTCTGCGTGTTAGGTTTCTTTTTTCATTTCTTGGATGCTAAGATTAATGGAAAATGTCTAGTCTGGAACTATCTATTTAGCTTTACTTGAGAGCACCCATAATAATTGAACAGCTATTAATTTGACAGAGCAGTGGGAGCAAAACAACGCCTGTTTTGAAATCACTCTTGGGTTTAAAATCATTCATATACTGGATGTATTAATCATGTCTGTTTGCCTTCATTGCTCGATTTTGGATGTGGAATCAAAACAGTTTTATCGAGTGCATAAATGCTGCAGATCTTGTATTGAGTTTTATCATCTTAATGGTCTGTAGTTAGCCATGAATTATCTTAAAGAGGCAAGACATGTTGAGTACATATTTGTAATGATTTAGCTCTCAAAACATATGCTACTGGTTTTTCTGTGGTCTTTCTTCTGTGGGGTACGGACTTGGGGGTGTTGGACTGATTAGTTGCAAAAGTTTTATTATTCTAAAATATATAGCTGCATTAGAAGTATTTTATGACAATATCTATATAGTGGGTACTTTGAGAAATTGATATTTATGGTCTTGATTCCTCTATAGTTTATTACTTTGATAAATTGGTAGTTATGGTCCTGATTCCTCTAAAGTTTAGACTCTATAGTTCAGACTCCTTGATGTTTTGTTTTTAGGTTACTTAGATATAATTAAAACTTCCTTATAATTATGCTTGGGATTAGACTGCCATTGTTCTTTGTATTCACGTGTCTTTATACTCTTGTATTTAGAGACCATTTCTCTATCAAATAGATTGAACACACATTCAAACGTATTTTCTTCTTGCAGTAACTTGTTCCTTTTAAATTGTACATTCTTGGTTATCTTCTTCAAACTTCAGTACTGTGCTACCAGATTTGTCTAAAACTATAGTTTCTCATAAAATCAGCTGTGTAGTTGTTAGACGGACTTTATCCCCTAAAAGTCGATAGGAATTTATCATTTACTTAGGTTCCTTATATGTAGTTGGGGATCTCATAAAAGGGTTTAGTCAGAAGCAACAAATAAAACCTGTGACCTTTTGCACTATGTTAGTTTGAACTAGGATTTGGGTTCTGTAGTTAGTGATAATTAGAGTTACACAAGTTAGCTAAAAGCTGCTCTTGGTTTTTAATGTCAGACCGTTGTTCTCAGGACTCCAAATAAGGTATTTGAAAGTTATTTAAAGTATTGTAAGATAAAGTTAACACATTCTGAGGCAATGGCATTGGCAGGCAAACATTTGGTTTTAATAGGATATCTTTTAATATTTTTTGTGACTTCCCTAAAAGTTTCTACATTAAGCATGCATTTTATTCTTTTAGCTAAGGAACTACATCGTTATCTGTTCTCCCCTTTCAGTCTCTTTTGATACTAGTCTGCTGGGAGCAAAAGGTTCAACACTTTAAATGGTTCCTTAATTACGAAGTTCTAGTGTTATTTTTCACCCTTAAAGTCTGTTATTCAAAGAGATAAACACTTTACCTAAATATCACCAGCCAGAATGAGATATTTCAAGAATAAGTGGACCTATCAGCAGTTTTGTCATATAATAATAATAATGAGGAAGAGATTATATGTTCAATAACTATTTCTGAGTAAAATACAAAAAAGACGTAAACGAGTGGCATAGACCATTTTGTATATTCTTGTTGGGCTGCTATGTGCCACGGGGTATATTCCGTTGAATCCTGATCTCTTCTTCTGATGTGATAGTTGATGGTTCGAAATGGATAAATCCGTAAGGTGGCTAATACGGTTACAAGTATATCCTGTATGTATATACAGAGAATCATTGGAGTGGAATGAATCATAATTTTCATTTATTATGACATGACAGAATAAAACAAAATTATCATTTGTTCTCATTTTTCTCAGAGAAAGTGAAATGAATGTAGATGATAAACAGGTTTTATTATTTTCATTTTATATTCTGTTTTGGTTTATTCTATACAATTTGAGCAGTTGATCCTTGTATAGAATTGAGGTTCACCCATCCTATCCAACAGTTGTCTCGTCAATTCCTTATCAACAAGAGCTGCAAAGGCAGTCAAAATTGTTGGTGTGTGGTGCGCATGTAGATTGGCCACGTCAAATGTTGTTCAAGAGTGATCTCTCTGAATTAGGAGAGATTAATATTAAACTCCATTTTGGTTTCTCTGTCAAAAGCCGTATTTGCAGGGACTGATAAGTGATTTTTTCTTTGTCAACAGTGGTTGTAATGTTGGAAAGGCAATTCTGAAGACCAAGTTTAAAGTTTAAACGTCTAGCCATTGATGAACTAACCCTTTTGTTCCCTTTCCAATTGTGGGCGGCTTCGGTACACATGGCACTGCCACAACCCACGCCACGTGCTTCAACCTTGTCGTTTTAGGCTTTTGCTCAATGTTTTGATGGGGATTCCTAGCAAAATGACATGAAAGGTTACCATCAACAAAAAGAAGAATGACTGAAACTACAGTGCATACCAGATGATGATATGCACTTCAACACCACACAGCCTCCTCAGTGGTTTCAGATAGGCACAACATCACTCTCATTAATTAGTCAAATTTTCATTATGTAGCTTTGAATGGAAAGTAACCGTATTTGCATGTTATAGACAATGGATTTAGTTTTTAGGTGCACCAAGTGAATTAGACTTTTCAAAACTCTAGGCATAACCAATTATCAATAAAATATATAAATAAAGCTATTGGATTTGGATGCATAACCATGTTCTTATCATTTTCCCTTATGGATGTGCACCATTGTTCTCCAAATTTTGAAATTGGACACCATGTCATAACTTTTGCGTTTAAAAACACTTTCTTTATGTGCTTTTAGTAGTGCTGATCTTTGATCAGAAAATCAGAAACAGAGTTTTGTTTTCTTAAGTTAATCTAATTTTATTACAGACATTTATTATGCATATTACCAGTTTTAGTTGCAAACAGTCTAATCTATATATAATCATACTTTTAACTCCAAATATGAAGTCAGTCCAAAATCATAAGTGTTGGCAGAACACAAAAACTAATGACAGAGCATTAATATGCACATGTGTGTGTAATGAATCACGCCTGAATCAAAAGTAAAATACCTTTTACTGCATCAAAACAGGATATAGTTGATATTATTAGTCATCTGGGGTTGCTGGTGTATATGTTAGAGTAATCATTATTAGGAGTCTAATACAATACTGACTATCACATCATTATTAGGATCACTGGTATTCATCCTTAGACACATAAATGTAATTAAAACTCTAATTTTGATTCAACAACTGCAACTAAAATAAACAAGATTCCATAAAAAAATTATTCTAAACATCATTCATGGTTGGCTATACAAATACTGCATTGACTCATGATTACTTTGAAATGAAATCATTATTATGATATATGGGAGTTTAATTTGTCTGACACTGTTGACGCTGTCACTTTCCAGAATCTAGACCTTGCTTAAACCAAGATTCTTTTGGCCTAAAAGCACCAAACTGTGTATTGGATGCCAGTTTATGATTGGCCAACATGGAAAATCAACCCATTTTATCGTTAGATTATTAGATATTTGGAGAGTTTGATCTGTGCTATAGCTAAGATTCTGCACTGTTCCCGAGAAATATCCAAGTGCATAAGAGAGTCTTATTAGTATGTGTGTGCCTTTTATTGTGTTGTGAGTGTTAACTTTAAGTAGTGGTGTGGCAGTCTTTCACCAAATTTATCAGAACGTTGAACATGGTTCACATTTCTAACTTGAAATTTTATTATTCACACACATATACACTAATATAAGAGAGCCATGGCCTACTTTCTTTGACAAAACTATAACAACTGTTCCTCATTCCATCTTCATAATGCTCGCATGCAAATGGTAGGTCTGGAGTAATTAAGACAAGTACATTGATGTTGAGTTTGTCTTCATATTTCGAACTGTTGTGTCACCTAGCTCAGACCATGGTTTGGTTTCTTGTGCAGTGCATGATTTAAGAATAGGTTAATATGTTCAGAATTTTTATAAGCTTGAATTCAGGATATTTTTTCCTCCACATGCTTACAAACAGGTTATGTTCAATATTTAAAATGAGCATTTCTGTTTAAATATTTTCTTGTTTTTAACAGCTCACCAAGCCAACATTGTTGAATCATAAATAGGTCAGGTCTAGTAGAATGCATAGTACAATTGCCAAATTTTGGATCCTTATACTGATAGCATGTCAGAAAAAAATATGTTCAGTCCAACATTTAACTAACAGCTGGTGCTTTACCAAATCGCAGCATTATCTTACCTTTTCTCTTTTATACAGATCAAAAGATAACATGATAAACAAATTTTCAAATCCATTTTAGGAGAGATAACTCGCTTTTGTTAGTGTTTGTCAATGATGGAACTTTGGAGAAATCACTAAATCACCCGGTAAGAAGATTTTTGATATAGGTACTTATTTAAGTTGTCATCAACATTAGTAGGTTATAAACATTAACTTTCGGTTATGAGTCTTAAGAGAGAAATTATGAGTCTTAAGAGAGAATCTCGTGAAAAAGAAACAATAATAAAATATGAGTTTAATTACACGAATGTTAATATTATTTTTAATTCAAAATTTTAAAATGACAAGTTTATGAGAATTTTATTTTTATATGATGTTCAACTTTTTTTATTTTTATTAAAGGTGAAACTTAAACTCATATCTAGATTTTTCAAGAGATAGTATGTTTATCATGGTTGTTTCGAAAATTAATATCTCTCAAAGGGAAAAAGTAAATTACAAGTGTTCTAACTGAGATTATATATTTTTCAGCATTTCATTCTTATGTTCTTGAGATGTTTTTGTCTTCTAATAGTGGTAGATCCCCTTATCCAAATAAGGAGAGTGTAAAAAGCACTCTCACCCTGGCTAGTGCAAGATCTTTATAAGCAATTAATATTATTGAATGTGATCTCATACTTGTAAAGTTAACGAGTTTTGATGGATATTTTATATAACTGGGTATGTATTTACTGGTTTATAAACCATAATGACCTATGACCTATTATTGCTTTATTAGCTGGTTTAGAGACATAATTTTGTTTATTTTTTTAAGTTTCAAGTTGTCTAAATATATGGGGTTTTCTCCTTTAAAGATGTCTTGGTCTCGAATAGTAAAAAAATTTATATAATAATAATATTTGAATAAAATTTTCTATAAAAAAAAGTACAAAAAGATTATTATTTTTTTCATAAATACAACAAAATAAAAAGAAAAGATTAAATATATTTTTTCAGAAACGTAAATTAATTTGTGTAAAAACTCATTTTCAGAATTTCATATAATTTCTCTAAAATTTTAGTTTTAAGCTGTGCATAAACTAATTACAACTTATGGAAATCTCATTTCCTTTTTTTTTTTGAAGTGCTTAAAATAATTTTATCTAAATAAATTCTGTAGAAAAAATTTATACATTAGTGTTTTATATTTGTAAAATATGGTTAAGAATTGGAAAGGTGAAGATTTTTTGGAGTTTACATAATGAGAATGATGATTATACATTAATTACATTGGTTTGCAATGTTTGTTAATATTAAAAAGCATGATGAAACTAACACAAACAATTTAAAAGCTTATTTGCATGAGGGAATCATTTGTTGACAAGGGGAAAACATGTTATTGTTGTTGTTGTTGTTCAAAAGAAAACTCAGTATTTCCATGGTGACATTTATGGTTTACACGTGACCCTCTCACTCAAATTCAATACCTAAAACTGGGGAACCTGCATTTACCTAACCAAAAAAATAAAATTGAAATAGTCAAAATTTGCACCAATTGCCTCATCTGCCAAAGTTGTCATCAAATTCCCTAATCTCCACTATTCATTGTTTTTACATGATTCTGATATCTCACACGCTTTTGTTCCTCTTTTCAACTATTCTTATTGTTCTTATTATATTACCTACATGCAATTTTCTTCTCTCCCTGTTAATGGATTCAATTTGTCAATTAAGTTGACTTGGAGGAACACTCATAAACAAGTTCCATTCACAATCAAATTCACGTGTGCCTCTATCTTCATCATCATCATAGACCAAACCTACCTATACTTTCATAGCATACATCAACCAACCTTTCAATCTACTCATCATAATCATATCCTTAAACACTTTTCATTAATTAGTTCAATTTCATATATAATATGTCGGTGTTTTATATAGGATATCTAACATCGTTTATTGATAAAACTAAATTATAATATAGAAGTAAAAACAAACTTTATTTTCGTGGCTCAGTATAACAAGGTAGAATTAGGCGTAAGTTTCTCTGCTTTTATATAATATGAGAGTCATAAAGATCTATCTTAATCTATATTTGAAACTATTGTGCCATTGAATATCAAACTTTTCTTGATTTTCGTAATAATTGTCACGTGATATCAAACTTTTCTTAATTTTTATACTATCTATTTTCGGCGTAAAGGAATACGTTAAAGGTTCTATACGTGTAACATCCCAATTTCAGCAGCTTAAAGTTAATAAAAAAATAGGGAGTTTCATCATAGTTCCAAAACAGATAATTCAATGTACATAATATATTAATATAGTCTTACAAAAGATATGATTATAAAAATATATCACTTATACACTTAAACTAAACTAATAAACTCTATACTTAAACTGACCACTGCTAAAGCTCCCACTGGAAACCTCCTCCTCAACAAGAAAAATGATGGCTCTTCATCCTCCAGAAGTGCCTTTGACACTGCAATCACATTTGTTCCCACCGAATAGGTGATCATCGCAAAAGAAAACATACAACACAAGACAGGAACACAAAAAGCAAGGGTAAGCTAATCTGATTAAAGGAATCATACAGTTCAATTATAAACAGAAATCATGCAATCTTTCTCATTTTCACCAGAATCACATAGACCACCACAAACACAATGCATATATATTACTCTAGACTCGATATCTGGATTATGTAAGCGACATTGGATCTCTTGGTGGCGTGCACCTGTGACGGTTCCCAAACTCTGCAGAGTTGGACACAAGGAGTTATCACCTGACCGCTCACAAGGTAAGTCCCATTCGCGTCTAAGACTTGATCAAGTCCAAAAATTAGGACCTCCTGTTACTCCTCACGACATAATCCATTCTGCTCTACCTGAGCGTGAATGATTATTGAAGTTTCAGGATACCAACCAAATTAGGAGTCCTCATGTTCTTACACATACACTAACTTATTCTCTAGAATTCCCCTCTAAATTCTAGTGCAACCACACCTTCTGATGATCTGATTTTATACAATTTCTACCACATGTACTACCAGTCACAATAATCCAAGCATAATATGAATAAACATCACATTAAATCATTTATTATAGCTTCTAATAATTAAAATAGAGGAATAATCAACAATTCTGTATAGGAACTCGCCTGGGCGAGAGGGTCATTCTCGCTTAGGCGGGTCACTCTCGCCTGGGCGAGACTCAAACAGTGGGCAACTCTAAAATTGAACGAATTCTCGCTCAAGCTAAGCTATTTCGCTTAGATGAGAGTGTCTCTCGCTCAGGCGAATCCAGCTCGCCTAGGCGAGACCTCACGCAGTTGCAGGGGTGAATTTCTGGTATTTTCGCTCAAGCGAGAGCTGCTCGCCTGGGCGAAATCAACATAATTTTAATCTATCTTCACATGCAGAGCCACACAATTCATACCAGAAACCCAATTTCCATACAACAATTAATCCAAACATCAGTCAAACATAGGATCATGCAAATCTAAGTTCTCATAGAAGATTTCTATTGAATTTGAGCAAAAGGCTAGCTTCCCTACTGTTATCCTGTTTAGACAGCTTTATAAACGTCAACGCCTTAAAAACGTCAACACCTCTAACTCCACAGGATGCTCTATCTACACATAGAAACATCACAAGAACGATCAGGACATACCGTTATGATCACTGATCAGCAGAGACTCAT
>Ga0214544_1005396_pt1 | contig 24804 bp, 8 predicted proteins | sample CNSS3metaG_FD_160074 | JGI IMG/M metagenome (GOLD analysis project Ga0214544, IMG submission 160074) | Root nodule microbial communities from cowpea collected in UCLA plant growth center, Los Angeles, California, USA - CNSS3 | ecosystem: Host-associated > Plants > Roots > Nodule | place: USA... | reverse complement strand
TTATGAATGTGTGTTTTTTATATATATATATATATATATATATATATATATATATATATATATATATATATATATATATATTTGTTGTATATGTGTATGCCATTTTATATGTATTATTTGTTAAAGTCACCCTATCTGCTTGTGTTTGGCAATGATCGTGTGCACGATACACGTGAGCAGAGGATGTTGATGCAGGTGGTGCCAGTGATGCTTAGATACGGAGCGGGGGATAACATGGGAGACTTTATGTTATTTATATTTTGGAAATAAAGTGTAAAATTTTATGAGACTGTTTTGGATTATTCAACTTTTGTAATCATGGATTTTGGTTTTATCTATTGAATTTATAAAAGTTTAAATTTTCCGCGCTTTTGGGAAATAAGGTTTATTCATAAATGCGACGTCTTTATGAATTTATTTATTTTATTTATTTTAAATCCATAATATCATGACGGGATGTTACATACGCAAATTACAAGACTTCAACAACTAAACTACTAAAATCTTAAGTCATCAATGTATCTGTTGAATCCAAGCATTTTTTAAGTCTTCAACATTTTTCCATGAATCATTATTAAATCTTCCATACTTCTTCATAAGTCATCATTATCAAAACTCTTTATTGAAGTAAGATATGCATCTTCTTCTTTTGTCAACAGATTCAAAGTTAACCTAATTTGCCTATCTCTACAAGTGTTAGATGTAATCTTAGAAATGGATTAGTTATCTTCCAATCACATTTCTATTGGTTGCAGCCAGAAGAATATGAGGTTTCTCAAAGATGCAGAGTTGCATATGTTGTCAACTCAACGAGTTTGTAGTGAGTTAAAGGGAGGAGCCCAATGTTTGGTGATACTCTTGTATATGGAGACATGAGATAGAGATCATAGGAAATTTATGCATGTGGTGAAGGAGTTCATGGATGTGTTTCAAAAGAAGATACATGGATTATCTCATGCAAGAGAAGTAGAGTTTTCTATTGATCTAATGCATGGAATTGGACTAGTATCAATAACTTCATATAGAATAAATCTAGTAGAGTTTGTAGCTTACGAATAACTCAACAAGCTCACTATTAAAAACAAGTATCCTTTACAAAAAGATAGATGTTTTGCTAGAATAACTACATGGCACTGTAGTGTTTTCAAAGATTGATTTGAGATCTAGCTACCATTAAGTCTTGGTGAAGGTTTGAGATGGGCAAAAAATGTAACATCCCAAAAACTGGATAACCTCAAATTAATAAAACATCACATACATGAATATTTAGAGAGTACGGAGTTTAGGGTATAAAGGTATACAATACGTCAGATATACCCAGATTACATGAAAAGGGCTCTACACGGCCCAAACAAAAATACACTGGAAAAACAAATAATTATACTAGGTATTGTTCAGACAAGAGAATCATAACTAATAAAATCCTTCAGAGATGGGCTCCACAGTGGGCCCAAATCCATCCAATCCATCAAGCCGCAGCATTCCTATTATCATTACCATTGCCAGGGCTTCTCACATCTGCTCACATCAACAAGGTTGATGATCATCGCAAAGGAAGAGACCACACATAACACACAAGCAAGCGAAAGGGTAAGCCAGCAAAGAAGCCATCATATCATACACTCAACATACAATTTCATATTCAAACATACATAGCAGACATCCACATATAAGGTACCAATCCATATATAACACTAAGACTTGACTATCCGGATACGCTTAATGAGGCACCACCACGTGGCAGTGAAATTATGTCCTAGCAGTGAGGCGTCACCGCGAGGCCTTCGCGGAATTACACCCTTACAAGAGGCACCACTATGTGGCCTTCGTGGAATTACGTCTTGGCCGTGAGGCACCACCACGTTACCCTCGTGGAGTTACGTCCTAATCTCGAGGCACCACCGTGAACCCTCACCTCGAGGTTCATGAAATTAGGTCCTATTGCTGAGGTACCACCGGGGACTCCTCCTAGAAGGGCCCACGGAATTACGTCCGTAAGATGAGGCACCACCACGAGCCCCGCTACAAGGGTCATGGAATTATGTCCTACACAACCCTTACTCATACATTATCAAACAATCATGAAGTCCCTATGCATACCCTTAACATGTCATTTAGTATGAGTGATCAACCATCAAATACATCTCATGCCAAGCTCATTTCCAATTCATTTGTTCTCACCCATAACATACATAGTACATGCATATCCACCCCTTTTATATATAATAAGTCAATGAACCAGCCAATCAAACAACCATCAACATTCATGAAACAAAGCATAGCAAAAACCCAAAAGAGGTCTCGCTCAAGCTGGAGTCCTTGCTCAGGCGAGAAGAGTGCTCTCGCTCAAGCAGCAGACTCTCGCTTAGGCGAGACTGCAATAGTGGCTCTTGGATAATTTCGCGAGCTCTCGCTTAGGCGAGGCCGTCTCGCCTGAGCAAGACAGTTCGTCGCTCAAAACACAGCTCCTCGCCTGGGCGAGCGCTCGAGCAGAAAAACTGGGCGAGTTCCTGTTATTCTCGCTTGGGCGAGATGAGCTCGCCTGGGCGAGTATATCAGTACTCACCACTGTACCACGCCTGTTCAATCAGGGACTCGCTCACAACAACACCCAAAGCATTTTCACACCATCAGAGACAACATACTATCACCAAAACATGAAACATGACCAAAGCACACCAAACAGTGAATCAAAAGCGTGAAGTCTAGCTTCCCTTACCTAGAATGAGCTAGCAAATTACTTTGACACCTAAGCCCACCACTGCAATAGCTCCACGACTAGATTGAAGAGCTGGAGATAATGGCACAGAAGGAAGATTGGGTTTACTACAGTGAATCCCAACATAGAACACGAAAATAACCTAGAAAGGGTTTAAGGTTATGGAACAAACTTACGTGCAGGAGTAACGGGGTTGAACTAACTCGAACGGGACGGAGGAGCAAACCCTAGCAGAGACGGCAACAGCAGCTCAAGGAATGCGGAAATTTGTTTTATGCAAATGAGCACAAGGATTAGGGTTTGGGCAGATTTAGGTTTGTTTTCCCCACTCTGGGCCAGCCCTAAAGCCCAATGGTTAGGGGCAGCCTTAAGAAAGAAGGGCAGCACGAAAAGTGGGCCTTACAAAAAATGGCCTTTCGATGGACAATACAACTATGAGATGTCGTTCGAGATGACCAATGCTCATGTCATTTTCATAGATTACATGAATAGGATATTTAGGCTTTTCTTAGATAAGTTTGTTGTTGTCTGCATGAAGGACATCCTTATCTTCTCCAAAATCTTAGAGGACCATGTAGAACATTCAAGAAAAGTGTTGAGTTTTCTAAGAAAAAAGTAGTTATATACCAAACTATCCAAATGTTAGTTTTTCTTGATTGACGTAGAATTCGTAGGACATGTCATCTCAGTCCAAGAGATTTCAATAGATTTCGCAAAGGTAGAGGCAGTGCTTAAGTGGGAGTGTCTGATAAGTGTCTAATTTTAGTATAATTGCATATCATTTAGACACTTATATTGCATGATTTTGATATAAATCTTAGTAAACCAAATTATTTTTACCTTCAATTACAAAATGAGGAGTAGAAAAGTTATAAAAAGTGGAAATTAATATGATTGTGTTGTTTTTGTAAGTAAAATGAAGGAGATTGTGACTGATGCGACTGAGTGGTAGAAATGGCCTGAGCACCACTACCCTACTCTTTACTTGGAATTGGAAGTAGTGATGTTTGTCTTGAAGATATGAAGACACTATCTTTATGGTGCAAAATTTCATATTTTTTTGTGAGCATAAAAGAGTGAAATACCTATTTGATCGGAAGGAGATATTATTAAACAAATTTGATTAAATGTTTTCAATAAATTATTCTACTATTTAAATTATATAATTATGATATTGTATTTACTTTTCATTTGTTATTTAAATGGAAATAATAAATTGTAGGTTGTGTCTACTTATAAAACATAAAAGTAGTAAGTAGTCAATTAGTTAATACAAAATTAGTAGTTACAAATTTGAATTTAAATATATAATTATATTAAGTACTCAAAATGAGAATTTTATCATCCATAATTGATCCTATCTGATTTAAGTAAATATGTTTTTGTTGGACTAATGGCTTCTAGTTTGGAAATAAGAAAAACCAGTGACTCGTAAACAGACAAAAATTCAAAAACTTATTTTTATTCTTAGTTTAACCAACTAATTAACGTAAATGTGAGTTATAACTTTAGAAATTAAATTCACAACTCACTCTAAGAAAACACAAATTTCTTCCTAGTACAACAAAAACATAAACACAGTCAAGCTTTTTTGGTAAAATAAGTTCAATATATATACATGAATCCGACGATATTGCTACTTGACACTACCAATCTAAAAAGGTCGACCATTTCGAATGAAAACAAAAACATCTATATATGAACATAATATTAAAAAATAAAAAATAAATATTAGAAATGAAAAGTATTTGGCCATTCATGCACTGCAAAATAAAATTTCAATATTTGACGTCCACTTATTTAGATACTCATTTTTCAGTGCTTTCTTCAGCTTTCTGTTCACTAATTATTACCAACCAGTATCTGAATCTACTCAGCATAGTCTATTCATCACGTAAATTTCTCAAAGTGAAATCAATCAATTAATTATTAACCCCTCGAAGCCAAAATGGTCATAATGAAAAACCTGTTTAACAAAACCACTTAACCTCATTGTAAAATTACTTCTATTTATACAATTAATTCCTCAAACACTACCTGTAATATATAATAATATTCTTATTATTATTTCTAAATTATTATTGTTATTATTTGAGGGAGTCGAAGTTTACTGTATGTATGAAAAAGGTTTATTTGCAAGGGGTTAATCTCCAAGTACTATGACTAAAAATATAATGTTTGTAAATTGAAATTGGGGGGGCAGGTGGAATAATTGCAAAAGTCTAAAGATCACGTTTTTGTAAATAAAACCTTTTATTAATACTAGAAATTGACATTAATGGAATAAGTAATAAATCAAGTGGAGAAAATTTAGGTTTATCCATGTGATAAGAGGAAATATTAATATTGTTTTTCAGGGTTAACACATGGGACTATAATTTAAAAGGGAATATCCCACAAGTAACCAAACCTAACACGCAAAATATTAAGAGAGATGTAGGCTAAATTGAAAGTTTTGATTGTATTCGTTGGGTTGATTTTAAGAACATTTGATTTCTTGTGCTTTTGGAATAAAGTATAGTGTGTGCAAAGAGTGGTGAGATGGAAAAGGGAAAGTTAAAAAGAGGGTATACAAAACAAGGTAACCCTGCAAAATGTTCTAGGGGTGAATGATTTTTTGTGCACTTTTTCAAAGACAATCTTTAATGTTGTGACTTTCCATACCTTATTCATTACTTGAGTTGTTTAAAAAAAAATGAGATATGTGGTTTAACTATTTATTTTTATAAGAAAAAGCATTTTTTTTTTAGGTTGAGAACTGGTAAAAGTAATTTAAAATAATTAAGTCAAATTTTCATTTTAAAAATCTTAATATTAGAATCACGTTTTTATAAAAACAATTATGGGTTAAATATATCTTTAATTTTTAAATTTCGACACGAAATTAAAATTTGTCATTATTTAAATTTTAATATATTTTATTTTCCAAACTTTAAAAATAAATTAATATAATATTTTTAACCTAACGATGTTAAAAACTTTTTTTTTACGTGTTAAACGGTATTTTAGGTTGACATTTAACTTATAACTTGATAAATTGTGTAAACAATTCAAATGTCCACATGGAATATCATTCAACACTTAAAAACCAAAAAGTTACCGTTATTGAGTTAAAAAAATACTATATTCATTCATTTTTTAAAGTTTGAGGACTAAAATATAACCAAAATTTTAAATATGGATGAATTCAAATTTTAAATCCAATTTTAAGGAGTACAAATATATTTAACCCAAAAATCATCATACAAATTTAAGATAAATAGTTTATTTAGTCAAATAAATATATTTTTTAAGATTTTAAAAAATTATGACATTGTACAAATTTAATATAAACACCTTATTCAACCAAATGTATTTATTGTAGACGGGACATATTATTTAATTAAATATCTCTTAATGTGAAAAATAGGAGATAACATTGGAAGGAAACACTGAATTGTGTTTTTGAAAATTTTATAGTTTTTCAGATGTATGGGTTAAAGATTTTCAATCAAATGATACAATTATTTGGGTAAGATGAGTTTTAATTATTTATTTTTGTCTTAGTTATTTTAACAAATATAACATGTAAGTTAATAGATTTTACTTCCAAATTATTAATACATTTGCAACCTTCGTGACCATTTTATAATCGTTCGGACTTGGGGCCTATGTACAGTATGTATTAGTAAAGTAAGGAACCAGAATGGTCAAGTTGGAAGGTTAACCGAACGGTCTAGTGGGATCAAGCTTGCTCCATTAAGACCATCACTATAGTAAGCGAACGGTCTAGCGGGATCAAACAGACTCTACTAAGACCATCACCATAGTAATCGAACGATCTAGTGGGATTAAACATGATTCATTAAGACCTCCACTATGGTAGTCGAATGACGAGGTTAGCCCAATTAAACTAACTAATCAAGGAAGGAAGTATATTAAGCAAGACAATAAACATGATTAGGAAGGATGAAGTGGAAGAATATTATAAATAGAGGTCAAAATGGTTGTTGGTACTAGAGATGTCAACGGAGCGGGTAGGGTATGGGTAGTAGCTCTTAAGTATCCTACCTGCTAGATAAATATGTGTCCCGTACCCATATCCATATCTGTCGGGTATCCGCATAATTTTTAATATCCACATGTATCCGCGGGTATTGACAAAAAAAAATATTTAACAACATATTTTAATCGTAAATTCAAATAAAATACAATACATAACATTCATAAATTTTAAACAAAGTCCAAATAACCTATTTAAATAGTGTTAAATGACAATTTACAAAGAAATAATTTTTTTTTAAAACTAATTGATAAAAAAATAGCTCATTCAAAATTAATATGTTAATACTTTAATCAAGTTATTTTCATTTTTTTTATTTAAATTAGTATAACGGTTACGAGTATCCACGGGTACGGATACTATGATACATAGAGTTGTCAAAATGGGTTAGAACCCGCGAGCCAACTCGACTCACCACAGGTTCGGGTCGAGTTGGGTTGAAATATTTTTACAAATTTTTAGGCTCACCCAGGTTGAACCCATGGTGAGACGGATTGGCTCACCAACCTGCAAATAAATGGTCCCATAATATTTTTTATTAAGTTGGGTTTTGCATAGATAATTTGTATTTTTGTGATTTTAGTTTGTATTTAGATTGTATTACAATTTATTTAGATTTTAATTAGAATTATAATTTAGTTTTGACTGAAAAAAAGTAAAATTTATTTATTTTAATTAAGTGAACCCGTGAGCCAACCTTTTTAATCCACCAACCCGTGGTGGGCCGGGCCGGGTTCAAATTTGTTTGGCTCGCTAATAAGTGAGCCAGGTTGGGTTGGCTCACTAAGTAATCAACCCGTGGTGGGTCGAGTCGGGTCGGACCAGGTTACCCGTTTTGACAGCTCTAATGATACTCGTACCCGCCCTGTTAACATGAGATATAAAAAATACACATATCCGTTACCTGTGGATATCCATTTACAATATCTATTTCTACTCGTTGCAGGTTTTATCCACAGATACCTACAAGTACGAATTTTTTTGATATCCCTAATTTGTATATTTAATATGCATTTAAGACTATCTTAATCTACTTAATCGTTCAATACCAAACTAACAACCAGTTTGGACAAACAGAACAAACACCTTTACTAGAAGAGAAAAGTGTAATGTATAGAAACTTACAAATTATTTAGGAGGACGTTTGACCCGTACACCCAAAACATATTGCATTTTTTTATTATTTAGCTAACATTTTTGGATGTAAGTTACCCTTCATACAATTGTTTTTAAAAGAACTTTTAATGTCTCATACGTTATTCGATAATATAATTAACTACCACGGTTTACATGTATGAATGAACTTTTATTTATTCTAAACAACTAACGTTTAATATAATCTTTTTGGGGGTAAGTTAGGAATATATTTAAAGTAATTGAATCTCTCATTAACAAAAAAAAAAAACTATTTATTTTTATAAATATGTTCTACTTCTATTTTAAGGTTTTGTCTTTAATTAATCTTACTCAACAAAAAAATTATGAAGCTCAAATAATATCTAAAAATAATATTGCAAAACATCTAAACTGAAGGATATACCAAAATATACTTTTTAAAACTACACCAACTATATAATTGCCTTTGGATGGTGTTAATCACTACGTAAAAAAAAAAAAAAAAACTAATCTTTATTGCTACCTTTAACATGATGCTATTATTTGGTAGCATCTTAGTGATAAATTATGCTTCACTTGTGTATGTGCAAAATGTCTTTATCCTATTCATGCAATCGTCATTTGTGAAGTGTGAAATCGGATTTTGGTGAGTAAGCATGTTGCATATTCTGTGGGATATTCTCAGATTCTCTCCTTAGAATCATCAAATCACTAGAATCCTGTCAACCCAATCACACTCACTACATAACCAAACAGCCATGACAACAAAAATTTGGACCACCCTCACAAATTACAAGAGCAATAGTTTAAACGTGCTCGATTAGAATTAGTTATAAATATTTATTGGTATGATATTTTTAAAAGGTCTTTTTAGTTTCCAAAAATATAAATTGCTATCAATTTTGTTATTTTCTAAAAGTACGAAATTCTATATTGTAGATAACTCTGACAATTTTATTTTGGTGTTAAGCTTTATGAGACAAGTTTAGCATCAAGTTGTAATGTCTAAAGACCAATTTGACACTACCGTGTATTTTTTAAGTAGCGGTATTACATTAAATTGCAAAGTTTAGGAACTATAATTCGTACTTTTTATAGGAGCTAAATCAAAATTATTTTTCTTTTAAAGATAGTAAATTGCCGCTAGTTTTCTACCTTTAGGAACAAAAACTTTCGTTCACCTATTTATGTTATATACTCAGGTTTTGTGCAAACTATTTCGTGAAGGAAAAATTGTCTAATTACTTTTAGGGTTCTTTCAATCCCTTCAATTTTTATTTAAATGAATTAAACATGTGATATTCTAAGAACCTTTTCTTTCAGAGGTATTAAAAGATATATTTAAAGTTAATAAAAATAAAATAATATTTTATTTTAAGTTAGAAAGGATATATATATATATATATATATATTACAAATTATCATATTCTAAAAAGTTAAATTTTCTTAATTTTTTATATTCTTACAAACCGAAATACCCTCTACAAGAAACTGTTGACACTTTTCAATTTTCACATCGAGAAGTTCCTCCTTCACTTCTAGGTAATTCGAGATGGAGTGTGTCTACAAAAGACACTCTGATGCTCAAGTTAGATACGTGCATCAAATGGTAATAAATGTTATAATGAATCCGTAGTATTTACCTCATAAAAAGTATTTATAGGGATTCATGGGATTTTATCTAGTTTGGTCTAGGTTGCTTAGGTGATTACTTTTGTTGAGCTTTTTAAGGTTTTATCGAGATGTTTAATCCTTATTACCCTTAGTCGAGATAGTGTCACACTATAGTATCCGAAATATTTTCGATCATATATTGTACACTTTATAAACCAAACATCATAATCTTTTAACTTTTTTTTTCTTTTGGAAATTAAAGGTTAGGAGACACTTCAGTAAACTTGTAAGGATCCATCTAGATAATATGTTTACGAATAGATGATCTAGATAAACTAGTTTTAACAAAAAATAAAAGCTAGTTATGTCATTTTTCTATAGTACCTTAGGATATATGATCTAAATACGAGGATGACATGGAATGTTTGATTTTCATGTAATGATTTTGTCTTGTTTGAATATATTAATTGTTTGAATTTAGAGATGAAAGCTATATAAGTTGATAAATGTTTCTTGTAAGAAAATGTTGGATAACTATATATGGTATGCTTAGGATAGTAAGGGGATGAAACTGATTGACATAAAAATTTTATACTTTTAGTGAATATATTTTCATGAGATAGATACCATATATTATAGTAGTATTTCAATTGAGTCAAATGGATTGAAGTTATTGTTATTTTTTTAACAAAATATTTCATGTTAGGCATAGAAGGTAAAGAAAAAACTTAGCTTTGAACAAATTGGACCACTTGTTATTTCATGGAATTTCTAAATTATGCAAAGTCATTTAGCAAAATAAATTGAAAGCTTAAGATCTATGGTGGATGAGTGAATCAAATTCATTAGGCAATTTGTTTAAATAACAACTCATAGTTATTTGGTCATTGAGAGAATCGAATCTTGCTAGGAAAAAATATATTAATTGAAAACTTAAGAGTTTCGGTTATTGGGTGAGTAATAAAATCTCACTAAGCAAGTTATTTTTATGAAAAATCCTAATGGTGTAGTTGTTGGGAAATTACTTTGGTGATTGGGCGAGCAGAGTTTTCATTAGGTAACTAAGTTTTGTTGTGAAAGTTGGACCTTTTGATTGAGCGATCATAATAGGGGTTGGACAAATTACAACATGTGCTTAATTCGTTGAATGAGTTAGTTGGCTAAGTGAGAGCATTTTCTAAACTTTGAAAAAACTTGTTTTAAAATGTTTTGGAATTACAACACGTGCTTAATTCGTTGAGCGAATAAGATAGCTAAACAGAGTGTTTTCTAAACTTTCAAAAACATATTTTTAAATGTTTCAAACTGATAAAAAATTGTATGTTTCACTTAATTTTTATATTTGATATATATAAATGTATATTGTACTTGAATATTACTAAAATGTAATGGATCATGAATTTTAATTTATTAGCATTTAAACTGAGGTGTGTGTGTGTGTAATTCGTTGAGCGCATAAGATAGCTAAGGGAAAGTGTTTTCTAAACTTTCAAAAAACATATTTTTAAATGTTTAAAAATGATAAAAAATTAATTTAAACTGAGTTGTGTACGTTTCACTTAATTTTTATATTTGATCTATATATTGTACTTGAATATTATTGAAATGTAATGGATGATGAATTGTAATTTATTAGCATTTAAACTAAGTTTGTGTGTGTATGCGTGAGTTTTGTGTGTTTCACTTAATTGAAATGTAATGGATGATGAATTGTAATCTATTAGCATTTAAATTGAGTCGTGTGTGTGTGGGTGTAAGTTGTGTACGTTTCACTTAGTGTGAGTTGTGTACGTTTCACTTAATTGAAGTGTAATGGTTGTAATTTATTAGCATTTAAATTGAGTTGTGTGTGTGTGTGTGTGTGTGTGTATGTGTGGATGTTGAGTGGATGCCCTATATACCAAATTTAGGTTGTTTTGGAATTGAATTAATGTGGAATTGTTTGATATATTGATACTTTAGTAAGAATATTTAAGTGTTTAGGGATCTAGGCGGATTTTTTAATATACAGAACTAATTTTCCTTAGAACTAATTCCTAGAAAAGTAACCTCTTATACAATGTAAAACAACTTCCAAAATACTGGAATGAAAAAGAAAATAATTTTACATCTAATGATTTATTTAGGCCTAAGATGGGAAAAGGTTGCCCAAATGCAGAAGTGCATTGCCTCCCTAACATAAGTCCGATTCTATTTTACATTTAATGTTTAATGGGGTTATATCTTCCACCAGGCAACGTGTACGTCAATGAAGGGACACAACCTCTTAGCCCTGAGTTGAATATGCAAAAAGTTTTAAGAAGAGGTAGGTTTATTCAAAAATATTCTCCTTATATGCAACAATATTCAACAAGACTATTTAGAAAAGTTTCTATTGATAGTCTTGTTAAGAATGACAATTGAATATTTCAACAAATGAAATTAGAGCCTTTAGAAATATTCAAGCCCTTAACAAAATAAAAGAGAACGATACGACAATACAAGCATATGGTAAAGGGGAACTAATTTTGCAGAGATGAAATATATGTTGTTCAGGGTAAATTTTTATTTTTTATGACCCTATTTTGCATAAATAAGGATTTGGTTTACATACTTTTGGAAAAGGAACTTTGATCATAATGAATCTTGTCCCAATTGTTTCATCGAAAATGTTAGATTTTTATTTAAGTAATTCATATCCTCTACAAACACTTGAACGTTGTGTAAACATCGACACATGTTTATTTTGTTAAAGTACTTAGAAGTCACAAGCTTCATTTAGTGAAGTTAGTGGTAAGGGAGTCTTGTCATTCTATCAATTCTAACATTTCAAAGGTCAAATTTTCAAGTTCTTACCGACAATCGTACTTTATTAAAGGGATAAATTTGCTCTTTATTAGTATAATGTTTTTTCATTTAATGCACTTTAAATAATCTAATATGGATTCAAAATATATACTTTGTATAGAATCAACATTACTAACATTGATCCAAACCATATCTAACTTGTGTTTGATTAAGTGTTATTTATCAATTATCACGTGTTAAGAATTTTAACACTTTATTTGAATTTTAGTTCTTTTCTGTACTTTTAACAAAAGTGTGTTTTGCTAAAACGTTCCTAAAGAATAATGATAGAAATTGTAAAATGTTGATTGCAAAGCACACAAACAAGAGACATAAAACAAAAAGCATAAAAGTGAGATAAAGATCAACAATTGTCTTATTTATGAAGCAAATAAGCATTACAATTTTGTCTTCTTTGTATTTACGAAACTACAAGCTACCATTGTGAAAGGTTATAATATGGTTACATGTTAGTTAGTAGTATACAACAACCACTAATTAATATATCAGAGCATGCAGAACAAATAATTGATTCATCAAACAATGTAACATTGAGTCATTAGATTATCATATTATCAAATGACATCTACAACTATTAGACGACCCTACTAGTAAACAATAAGTGGAAAACAAGAGAAACATAAGAAGGGAGGGTTGAATTGTGTTTTAATATACTTTTAAGACTTTTTCACAAAGTATCATATGATATTTTGTAGTTAAACAATGCCTTGTATGATAGACAATCTGTTAGTGACTTCTCGAAATTCTTTTTCACATGTGCTCTCCTTCTTTAGTTAACATAGGCAAAAATAACAGGCAATGCAATAGATTTGGGAAGGAAAGATTACTTAATATTTTTATATTGGTTTGTCTGATAACGAAACTAAACCCAGTTATTGACCAACTAGTCAAGTTCCACTTAACAAACTACTACTACGAATTACAAATAAGTATTCTTTAGATTGTAGCCATTCCTGGATAACCTCATATGAGTATTGTTTCCCCAACAAGTCACTTTTGACATAACACTAAAGTATTGTTTCAACAATAAGCCACTCCTGACTAAACACAAGTATTTTTTTAACAACGCTTTACCAAAATCATGGGTGTTATACTTTTCCTTAACACAATGTCTATAACCATTAGACTTTACATGTTATAAATGGTTTAGTATACAGATCTAAAAACTTCATCTTTGGTTGCAATGACATTCATTTGGAATAGCTACCAACAATCCATATTCAGAAATTCCAAGCAATGCATAAACTTGTTCTTGGTAACAAACTTCATGAAAAGTCTACAAGATTCTCTTTGGTGTATATCTTATTACTCGAATCTTTCCCTAATGCGAAAGAAATGATATTTGACGTCTAATCGTTGACAAAAACATATTGCACTTAAAATATCAAGTAAGATTATTGTCTTCCTTGAGGATACCCTAAATCCCCCACTAGACCCTTCAACCACATCCCATCCTCAATGCTATATATATTCCACCTTTGCGTTCAACAAGGTCATTGTTGGTTAGAGAGTAGCTTTCAAACTAATTGTAAATGCATTAATTCTTTTGAATGTTTGATTTGTTACAAATTGTCTAACATCCAAGTTTGATTAAATTCAAGGTCAAAGAATCCTTCTAGAATACATTGTGAATCACTGTTGAAGATACTTTGATAGAAGGACCTCCACGAGGAAGCAACCACGAAGAGCCTTTAAACTCTCGAACAAAATCACGCACTCGATCTATCAGCGTAAGATCGACAAAATCGTAGTGAGATTTGAAACAAAACTTGAATATCTCTCTCTCTCTCTCTCTCTTTCTCTCAGGTTAAAACAATGGAACTTGGATCTCTCACAGTTTCGAGAAATCGTAGAAGGAGAACGCTCCTCTATCTGTGAACTTTTAAGGAGAAAGGAAAATGATAACTTGCAAATTCCACTTATCTCATTCATCAAAGTTGTGTTTACAAACAATGGTTGCCTCTATATAAAGAATTATTTCTAGAAAGGGGAAGATCGGGAACTAAAGAAATCCTAAAGGGTAGAAGAAGGGAGGTTGTCCTATAGAACAAAGGAGATGGAAAACCCCTAGCTACCCTATGAGGAGGGGTGTCTCTCAGGAGAAGGGATGATTCGAAACCCTAGCTACACACCAAAAAGGATCTATATCTTTGAAGAGAGGAGATGGTCTTGTGAGATGTTTTGGTTTCCGCCCATCCACACCATCCTTATTTAGGCTAATTCAAATTGGATAGCCCAAACAAACAAAGCACGCTGATCGTTGGTGAAATGGGCCGCATCTTCAATTGGATGGTCCAAACATAGGATGTATGTTGGATGATAGATGAAGAAGAAGCTACACATTAATTGTTGGTGGAAAGAGTTGGGATTTTTCAACCCAAGGAAAACCATGCTAAAGATGCACTAGATTTGGTGTTGGTTGGAAGCCTTGTACAGTCCAAGACCATATGCTGGATATTGGAGCAAAGGTTACTAGTAACTTTGATGCTTGTGGGCCTGAACATTTCCACTTTGTAGCCTACAACTAACACACTACAATGACAACTTGGACCTAAAATACAAACCCAACAAATTTCTAATTACACCAATCAAACATTAAACCTATACAATTCTACTTTTATTAAATTATTTAAAAATAAAGAAATTAAAGATGGTCCTTGCCCTTTGCCCTTAATTTAGAGCCTTGGGTGATTGTCATCTTAGTTCCAATGGCCTCAATCATCTTTAGGTATCTCATGATATGCTTCAATCTTGCTAATGCTCCTTTTCAATTTTGCTCACATACATATTCACTAGACAAAATCCTTAGGCAAGGTCTAGTCTAGTACACATTATCGTATACATTATACTCCTCACTAAACTAGCATGAGGAACATAATACATAGTTTGATGAACTTCACCAACTTAATATGTTTCATTCCAAAACATCTCAGTAGCTTTTGGGTGTACTTCTTTAGATGAAAAAGCTTCTTTTGGGCTCGATCCCTCTATATTTTCATCTTGGAAATCACATATGTTTCATTCACACCCTTCACTTCAAGTTCTAGTGACTTCAACCTTTCGCACCTAGCCTCATCTCTTGATGCAAACAAATATTTTGTCTACATACAATAATAGGTAGTAAAACTTACTATTCTCCACATTTTTGTGATAGGCACATATATTATAAGGAATTTTGTTATACCCTAAGATGAATTTATTTAACCTTTTGTACCATTTCCTATGAGATTCTTTCAGTATGTACAACAACCTTTTTAGTTAAAACACAAAATCCTCATAATTGTCCATCTCAAAACCTTTTTTTTACTGATGAATCAAAATCTCTTGTTCTAGGTGGACATTAAGATGTCATCCCAATGTTTAGTTGTTGAAGCTTCATTTCTTAACTTAACACATGAGCAAACAAGACATTGATGGATGTGTATTTGACTACCAGAGAAAAAATAATATTGTAATCAACATCTTTCTACTAACTATTTCCCCTGGCTAACAAGCCTTGAAGCAAAACACTTTGATGTACGAATTCCTCTACATGCTTTACTATTAGACACCTAATGTAGATGCTTCAAAAGATGAATTACCATAAGACATTCTTCTTAAGGTAGATGCATCACCACCAATTCTACCATCAGACTCTAATATAAGCATTGCATTGGATTCACTACCATCATATGTAGACACAAGCATTTCAATAAACAGACTATCACCATACACTTCAATCCTATTCTTATATTTGTTCGCAAATAAAATATTTCTTGCCTCCAAGTGGTCATATAAGCTCAAAAGTGTAATTCTTTTGTAAAGAATCTATCTCTTTATTCATGGATAAAATTCACTTATATCCCTCAGCACAAGAAACAACTTCATTAACTAGTTGAAATGTCTTTGTCTTTGTCACTATATTTCACACATAGACTAGGGTACCATCAAACCAATATGTTTTAAGCTAATATATTTTCCTTTTAGACTTACAAACTTATTGTTGTTTACATGGTAGTAAACAAGACACCCAAATATCCTTGTCATTGAGTAGTTTGCTAGCTTGCCCAACCACATCTCAATTAGAGCAATTGACAGATAATAATTCACCAAATAACATGTTTTGTCCATATAGCCTCACCCTAGTAGTGTTTGTCCAAAATTGAGTGTGACAACATGCTCCTTGTTCTTGCCAACAAGGTCTTATTCTTCCTCTCAACAACAAGGTCTCTTATTTCTCCTTCATCGTGAATACCCATGTGAACCTTGAATAATAACCAATAATTGTTGATAAAATTTGGTTTGGATTTTGTAAATCTTTGCAAGAAAATTTGCTAACATGGATCATTTATCACACGTTGGAAGTTTTGAAGCTTTGCAACTGGAGTGGTTACTTTGGATTTGAAAAATAGACTTACTAAAGATGACTATAAATATATGTCCGACAGAACTCAACGGGAAGATGATCCATCACCAATCACCACTCATCATCACTATAACATTTCCTTTATATTGTGGCGTGTTGTCTTCCACATGGAAAGCTGAATATTTTGGGTTGATTCTGTTATAATTTCATAATTAGTTATAAGGTTATGTGCAATTAAAATGTTATTCTTTAATTTCTTCGAAACTTAGACTATTTTATCTATTCTTTAGTTTCTTCAATTAATGTTTATTTTAATTAATCAACGCATGTTTGGTTAATTCAAACATGTGTACTTATTTGCTTACTTCTAAAGGTAAAAGAATAGAACATCACATTTATACATTTGGAATATGTGAGATATGAAAAGAACATTACTTGTACACGCACGCATGGAACGAGTGAGAGACCGAATGAATTAGTTAACACTTATTTGATTAATTCAGACCTGTTTAGGAGTAATCTCTTGTTTGCTTAATTTAAGAAGTAAATGATTATGCTTGGAATATGTGAAATATAATTAGGATCTCACTCATATACACTTGAAACGAGTGAAGTATAATTAGAATATCACTTATTCAATAGCTAAAAGAATAATACTTCATATTTATACACTCAAGACATGTGAACTATAATTAGAATCTTACTCTCATATATATATATATATATATATATATATATATATATATATATTTTTGAAACAAGAATGTTAATAAATTAATTGATGTTTGTCTTTATATAATTGTTTTATCTATATTATCTATTACAATCTTTTTTTCTGTTTTCTTTTATGTTTTTAACCTTACTATATATTCTTATAAATGTTGATTTAATAAAATTCTTATTGATTTCATCAAGAGGCGACTTAAGTTAACTAACCCTGTCCTATACTCATATTATGAATAGAGTAAATGTTCTACTCTACTTAATTTAATCATAAAAATGACAATTAAGTGATACATTGACGCGTCTACCGCATACTACTAATTTACCAAAAGATATAACATTAAATCATGAAACAACTAGGGATATCAATGCGACGGGTAGGATAGTAACTTCCTCGCACCTCATCTGCTAGATAAATATTTATTCTGTACCCGTACTCATATCCGTCAGGTATCCATTATGCGGGTATCCGTCTATTTTTTTCATATCCGCGGGTATCTACGGGTACCCGCGGATATTTACAAAATTATTTAAAAAATAAATATTTAATCATAAATTCAAATAAAATAAAATAAAATACATCACTGTCATAAATTTTAAATAAAGTTCAAACAAACTCAAGTCCATACATATCCAAATAATCATAAAAATAAATATAAAATGACGTTCAACACAATGAAAATTCTTTAATTAGTGCTTTGATCAACAAGTCTACTTTCTCCGATTGATTCTTGAGAAAAAATTAGGTAAAAATGTGTTTTACTAATATATATATATATATATATATATATATTTAAATTAAAGTTTAGCAAGTACGGGTATTCACGGATACAGATACTATAATACTCGTACCCGTCCCATTAATATACGAGTATTAAAAATACCAGTTTAATATATGTTTCCTACCCATTACGGGTTTTATCCGCAGGTATCCGCGGATACATATATTTTTGACATCCCTACAAACAACCTACCATTAAAGAAAATCTATTAATAGATAATTTACACCCATCAAATACTATATTTAAAAAATAATCCAATACACTAAATCCTACATATACTCCTCACATTAGTTTCCAATTTATATTATAAAATGACAATTTTTTAATTATGTTTATGTAGGCAGGTTGCTTGTCTCATTCTAGGCATAGTTGGCTAACTCTTTACACGTTTGAAACTTTTACTAGAGTATCCAAGAATTCATCACACCTTGGCATCCTTTTCTTTCTTTCTCCTTTCTTCTCTAAACTAAACAAAAACATAAGTGATTCTAAACCAAACTCGTTAGTTGTTGAACGTGTTCAAAACTAAAAAAGCAAGTGAATTTGTGCCATGGAAATATAATCCTCTCTATTGAGCTTCACACAAAGTTAAGAAAAAGAACCATTGTTTTCTTAATCTAAATTAATCTACACATGCACTACAATAAAAGGAAAAGGAGAAAACAAAAGAAAAACATATGATAACATGACATAGACTTTCTTTCTATCAACTACTATATTGATTCCAAAAAAAATTTTTACACTAGGAAGTTTGAAAATGAATCAAGGGACATATGAAGTAGTTGTGATTGTGTGTGTGGAAGATGATGAGGCAGGTGAGTTTGATTGAGCACTGTGATTATTGTTAGGCCTTTCTTGAGAATGTGAATGGTTCATTATTGGTGTGTTTGTGACAGGTGGAGGATGTGCAGCCACAGGTGTGTATATTCCAGTTGGAGCAGTAACTGTTGTCAATTCTCCTCCAGAAGCTGTTGAGGTAGCCACTGCACCATATTCTGGTGGCTGCACAAAAATGTTCCCCACAAGAAACAAAGGTGCTGCTTGTGAATTTCCGTTGTTGTGCATTATGGGACTTCTTCTCGTATGCAGACGAAATTTCTGAACAGAACAAAACAACAAAATATCTCACACCACCATTCATAAACATATCAAGTATAAACCCAAGAAAATTCAAGCAGAAAATGGTTTGACAATTTCTATGAAAAATTAGTCTTATCATCTATATTTTTCAAACATTTAATAGAGATTATTATGAAAATATAAAAAATGCATTTAATACTGTGGATTCTTTGAATGACTGTTGAATTTTGTTTTCCACCTTAAATATCTTAGATTTATAAAGAAGAAACTCATCATTGACAGACGAGAGAATTATCATGACAATAATCAAAATTTCTAAAACAGGTTCCTCTAAAATTTGAAGTCAAACCATGTTTTTCTAAAATAAATAAGATATTTTGGGAAAGATTTTGAGTTCTGAGATAAAACGTGATTAAGAAAATAAATCTCATTAAAAATAATAAATCATGTTTTTGTAAAGATGAGTCAACTGCGATGCGATGAACCAAAAAATACAACACCCAATTTATGCCTCAGAAGCCAATTCTGAGGATCTTGGCACAGTACCAAAAAAGGAAATTCTGCAGTATCATGGAAATTGGGCAAGAAATTGACATGACCAAAGGAACAACACACTAACCTGCAAGTGGCTTTTGACTTCATCATTGGTGAGGCCATCAACCTTCATTAGCTCCCTGATCTGTTTGGGCGTGGCAGCTACAACAAACACCAAATTATCAAACGTTTGAAACAAGTTCTAAGTAAATTCGAAACATTTGTTTATTGCACAGAACAAAAACTAGTTCCAATTAAGATACGCACAATCTGCACCACCAAGTTGCTGAAGGGCATGCAAGAATCGCTTGTGCAATTCCTGTGACCAACATCGTCGTTGCTTTCTCTGAGTCTGTCCTTTCTCCTCTTTTTTGCTGTCTATTATTCTCACTGGTCCTGTGGAACTTGTAGCAGGAACTGGTGGTGAAGACGGTGCTTTACCAATTGCTGGTGCATAATTATTAGCCTTTCCGTTAACCACAACACTTTTTTCCTCTCTTTGGAACGGTTGAAAAGCTCCACCGTTTCTCTTCACTTCAACAACATTTGCTTTTCTGGGCACATCCTAAATCCCCACAAAACAAAAAAGAACATCCTTAAAAAAAATTATCAATGCAAAGCTAAATTAAATAAAATAAATTTTGGGTGTTTTGTGTTTTGTTTTTACCTCTTTGGTAGGAGGGGGATTGGGATTCCACAACTGAACGGATCTAAGCCAATCTGATTTCTTTTTATCAGAAGTGGTTTTTTTGTGGTGATGAGAATGTTGCTCATCTTCATCTTCATTTTCTTCTTCTTCTTCTTCTTCTTCCTCTTCTTCAACAGAATCTTGAGACGCTCTTTTCTTAATAGGAATGAACTCTTCAAAAACAGGTCCTTCATCCGTTGATGTCTGCTCCGAACACTCCGATTGACCATTCAAATTGTACTCCGTAACCGTTCCAGACAATTGCTGCCTGCACCCCTCAATTGCTGCATCAAATTCACACAGACAAACAAAAAAGAAACAAAATCAAATCTCGAGTCCAAAAAATGGCAAAACTGGAATTAACACACCCAAAACCAGAAGCCGGAAACTTCAAGTTCACATCACAAAAGGGTGTTAGATTTTGGCATTTTTTTCAAGGTTTTACCTTGCGTGACAAGCTCCAACGACAGAGGAAGCTCTTTGGGGAAAACTTGAATTTTTCTCCTTTCTTCCTCCAATGCTTCGATGTACTCACGGAACCCCATTTTCCGGGGAAGCATTTTTCTCAAAAATTCGAAACTTTTTCTCTTGGATGATTCTGCGTTGGTGGGTTTTGAGTTTTGTGGGTGTGAGAGGGAAAACAGTTTGAGGTAGAGGATGAGGAGGAATATATAGGGAATGGCGTTTTGTCAAAGCGTGGAAAGAAAACGGATCCAACAATGAGAAAATTTGTAATAATGGGATCTAATCTGAGCAGAATCAAAATTTGGAATAAACTCTGAAGAGAGAGAAGACGTAGGAAGTTAGAGAGAGAAAGTGATTGGACGGTCCAGATGAACCGAGGTGAACATCGAGGTCGGGCCGTCGCGTACAAAAACGAATATTTGATGCGTTTTATTATATTCTTGCATATTCCACTCTCTTGTGTTCCTTTTTTTTTTCTTTTACTATGTTTCACTCTCTCTCTTGTTTTGTCATTTGTGTATTTTCTTTATTGGTATATATGAAAAAAGCTGAACAATAATGCATTAAATTATAGAAAAAAGCTTTATCTAGTTTAATAAATATTTTCATATTTTCTTTCAGTGTTTAATGCTTTAAAATAATTGAATGGATTTAAAATGAATGAATGGACTTAAGTTATGATGATTTTTTTCGTAAGGTTTGTTGTTAAGTGTTAGAAATGAAAACACGAATTGAATTAAGATACGACGACACTATAAATTTAGATTCTACTCTTAATTAAACTATTTAAGATTTTTTTTAACTACTAAGTGGTATTTTTGAGAGTTAATTAAAGTGTAATTTTGTTTCAGAAAAATATGAGAAAAAATAATGAAAGGAAAAAAAGAGGGTATAATTATGAATATTCTGGAGTGTGATTCCCTTTGAGTTTATTGTGGGCTGGCAAATGCGTCAGCGGTGTTCTCTCTCATATTCTTCACCGCCTCTCACATTTTATTCATAGGATAAGAACAAACAAAGACTATTCTTCTTCTTCTTCTTATATTCTCTTTCTCGTTGTCTCTTTCCTCATCTATCCCAATTCCATTTTTTTATGTATTTAGGGTTTAGTAATGTTGATAAACTCGTTCATCTTTCAAGTAATCAATGTTGAGAATTTTAGGTCAAAATGTACGGAATGCATGTGATCTCTCCGTTATCATCTTTCTAATTTTAAGAATTATTTCTTATTTTATAATATTTTTATTAGAGTATATTATGTAATATAAATTTTGAATAAAATATTAATTCAATTTGAATTTTATATCAGAAGAAAAGTTATAAAAGATTTAGAAAATGACGTGAAACAATAGAATTAAAACAAATAAATAAAAATTAATAATTCTCACCATATTTTATTTTTGATTTTCAACTAAAAAATTATTCTATTAAGTATTTAAAATATTTTTTCCTTCTAAATACTTTCTTGTTTGTGTAAAGACCTAAAAATTGACATTAAGAAATGATAGTAACTTAAAAATAATGAGAAGCACTTATTTTAATATTAAGTTTTAATATAAATATTTTATTATAAACGAGTTTTATTATTTCAAAATATATTATCTCTTTATAAACTACTTTTCTAGAGTTCTTTCACTTTTCTCTAGAAGTTGTTGTCTTCTGTTGGTCCGATCGAAGATTTGAGACCATAAGAGTGATCTTTGCAACGAGCTCTTCAATTTGGACCTATCATTTTCTCTATTCGTGTGAGTTGAGTTTCAACCATTTTTCTTGGTCTTTCTCTATTTTCTATTGCATGTAAGTCTTTTTTTTCGCTTGCATGTGTCTTTTTAATCTACTATATGATCAGTCTCTGTTGATTGGTGATCATAATGATATGTCATCATCATTCTTATGATGTTTTAGTATTTTTAGATATGTTTAAGTTGGATATGTGTAAGGGAAGTTAGTTACCATCAAAGTGTGTGTTTATCAAATTGATTATATTTGAGGAGTAAATTGAACTCTCTCATGAATTTTATCAGTGTGTATGTTATGATGTAATATGGTATGTTATGGAAGTTAATTCATGCTTGAACTTGTTTGATTTTTTGTTGATTGGGAAATTTACAATCTAAGCAATTGAACAAGTTGATACTCTCATTTATGTGTTAAAACTATTTTGAATCAATGTATTAAGGAAGGAGTACTAATTTGAGTAATTGATCAGGCCCAAGTTCACTTAACATCACAAAGTGAAGTTGTTGTCATTTGGTGCGACGCTAAGCGACACCAAGGGGCGTTGAGCACCAGTTCCAATGCAGGTTTGGGAGCAATTGTAGCTCCAGGGCGTTGGGTTACAATTCAAGACTCGTGTAGAGTAGAATGAGTTATGTGATGAGAGAGGTAGGAGGTCTTGTTATCAAGAATAAGCCTAAGGTTCTTGTGAAACTTAAAGACTAACCTTATGTGTATCAGCTCAACTATGGTAGAGCAGCTAGCAGTATTCTTTTTATCACCACAAGTGTCAAAATCACCAAGAACCATACATCAATGCCTAGATCCAAATAATTGAGTCTAGAGAGTCTGTAATTGTATGTTTGGTATTTTTATGAATGTTTGAAATATGTTATTTTATGATTTGGTTGTTTTAGGTTAACTCTTTCGTATATCAACTTACCCTATTGTGAACTTTGTGTTTTCTTGTGTTGTTCGTCTATTTCTTTTGAGATGGTCACTTATTCGATGATAATAGATGAAATTGCAAGTTTAGAGGCACTTTTAAAGGATAATGAGCTATTAGAGAGTAATGGAAGGTCTCAAGGAGCTTTAGTAGTGGTTAGTTTTTGTATAAAGTAATTTTGGTTTAGTTTGAGTGTATAAATGATATATTTTTATAGTTATTTATTTTGTAAGACTGTATTAATATACTTTATACACTACATTACATCTTTTGAGTACTATGATGAAGTATTGTTCTTAAATAGTTTTAAGCTACTAAAATAGGATGTTAGCGTTTGATTTTGTTGTCAAGTGTGATTATTAGTTTTGGTTTTCATCTCTAACTTGTTAATTAAGTCACTTCTTCGATCTTTAATTTCTTCCAACAATAATTAAAGTATTGTTTTTTACTTTAAGACTCGTCCTCTAACCAGTTGAAGGATATTAGAAAAGAAAATAACAAATTAATCGATAAGTTAAAAATAAAAAGACGAAAAAACAATCACATAATCTCACTAACGAGATAAAATCAAATGACAAATAAATTTAATAAAAAAAAATGTAAGTTCATAAGATACTCAAAAACTAAATTAAGTTTATCTTAAAAAGTATTTACTTCTTAAAATAATTATTATACTAGCGTAAACATAGGTATTATTGTGCCTGTGTGCATGCATTTTTTAAATATATATGATGATATTATATGATTAGGTGATACTGTAATATTACTAACTTAATATATAAAGTGAATTTATATTTATTAAAAGCAGTGGAATAAATGGAGAAAATAAGAAAAAATAATTGTTAATGAATAAAAGATAAACAATGTTAGAATAGTTTGATAGAAGATATGTATAATAACTCTTAGTCTTTAAAAAGTAAATAAGTAATTACAATAAACATTCGCTTAACTCTGCATTTTGATTTTTAGAGTTTGATGCAGACTTAATTGAGATGTGGATGAAATTTTGAGAGTCATATTACAACATTTGGATATTATGAGTTTAGAATTTGTGAAAATATGAGAGATATAAGATATATGTTACAAAGGGAGAGGAACTTGTTATTTTATTTTATTCATTTACTCTCTCTCTCTCTCTTTATATATATATATATATATATATATATATATATATATATATATATATA
>Ga0214544_1005389_pt1 | contig 24819 bp, 10 predicted proteins | sample CNSS3metaG_FD_160074 | JGI IMG/M metagenome (GOLD analysis project Ga0214544, IMG submission 160074) | Root nodule microbial communities from cowpea collected in UCLA plant growth center, Los Angeles, California, USA - CNSS3 | ecosystem: Host-associated > Plants > Roots > Nodule | place: USA... | reverse complement strand
ATATATTACTTTGAACAAAATATTGTGAAATTGAAAAAAAAAATACACAATCACTATTAAAAAACACAAATTTCATGCCTTTTTTGAAACATTTTCTTAAAATATACTTATAAATTTTGTTATCAATATTAATTTGTAAGAAATTACTACAATTTTTTTTTGAAAATATTCAAAACATTTTTACAGAAAATTTCATAGAAAATACTTGTGAATTTTATAAATTTGTGTGAAATTATTATTTACAAAGAAATTATCTGTCAATTTAAATTTTTAGAAAAAAAAATCTTGTAAAATTTATAACAAATTTGTAAAAGAAATTTTATGAAATATAAATTTTTTTAATAGTGAATACTTATGATCATTCTATACAGGACTAGAGATAGTGAATTTTTTATATTGAAAATTGAAAAATGTTATGGTAGTTAAAGATTAAAGATCAAAATTCGGTTCTTTTAAAAAAATTGTGGCTTTGACTTATTTATTATAAAAGTGAGTCAGTTTATTAATTAATTATATGGTAGGGTCAGTTTATTAATGATTTAACTAATTTTTTTATAAAATTGGTTGTTTTGATTTATTTATTACGAAGATAGGTCAGATTACTAATTAATTACACGGAGATTTGACTAATAATTTGATTTCTCTCTATTTCTTTTAACTTTTATAATAATTTCTAAAGTTTTTTATATTTTTTTAAAATAAATTTTAAATAATTTGATTAAAATTATTTTAAATAAAATTTTATTATTGTAAATTTTATAATAAAATGAAACAATAAAATTTAAAATATAAGTTTTAAAATATCAAAATTTTAATAAAATTTTATTTAAAATATTTTTAATCAAATTTTATTATTGTAAATTTTATAATAAAATGTAATAATAAAATCTAAAATATTAAGTTTTAAAATATGAAAATTTTAATAATTTTTTAAATATTTTTATTCAAATTTTATAATAAAATTTAATAATAAAATTTAAAATATTAAGTTTTAAAATATCAAAATTTTAATAAAATTTTATTTAAAATGTTTTTAATCAAATTATTAAAAATTTATTTTTTAAAAAATATATAAAACTTTAGGAATTATATAAAAGTTAAAAATAGATAAAGAGAAGTCAAATCATTAGTACACTGACCCTGTCATGTAATTAATTAGTAAACTGACCCATTTTTGGAATAACTGAGTCAAAATTGTAAGGCCCAGTTTTCCTGTTGCCTTAATTTTCAAGGGTTGTCCCAATCTAATGGGCCCGAGGGTTGGCCCAAAACGAAATCAGACCTAATGTGCCCTAACTCTAAACGTTTTGTTCACTTTCGTAAAAACAGATCCCCTTCTCTTAGAGCTGTTGCCGCCTCTGCTAGGGTTCTAAAGCATACCTTCAGTTCACGTTCCGCTTGACTCCGTTCTTGACTTGCGTAAGTATTCCTAACCCATACTCCTAAATCTTTGGTCCTATTTCCGTGTGTAGTGTTAGAGCTTCAGTAGTAAACGCCTTCTGTTCACTTTTTCCTGCTCTGTGATCTTCTCCTAGAGTTGTGGTACTCTGTTGTTCGGTGTCGAGACATTAAAACTAGCTTGTTCCAGGTAAGGGAAGCTAGAACCTCCTTGTCTGGTGTGATTTTGACATGTACCATTGTAGTTTCATTGTTTTCTTGAGTTTGTGTGCTGCCATGAATGCCTGTACTGTTTGGGGTTTCTGTTTGGTATGTGTGTATGTGTTATGCAGGCGCGAGCAGGGGCGAACACTGATAATCTCGCCCAAGCGAGCTGGCCTCGCCTAGGCGAGATGAGCAGAGGCTCGCCCAGGGTTTTCTACGCGAGGCGTCGCCCAGGCGACCAAACCCTCGTTTTGAGCGAGCGAATGTCTCGCTTAGGCGGAGAGGGTCTCGCCTAAGCGAGATTGCGTAGGGGCTATTGTCTTCCTTGTCGAGCTCTCGCCTAGGCGGAGGGGAGCTCGCCTAAGCGAGAGTCCTTCTCGCTTGAGCAAGACCCTCCAGCCTGAGCGAAGAGCTGGGTGAGGATGCGTCCCGAGTTGTTTTCCCTCTATGCTTGGATGTTTAACTTGTGCTTATATGTGTTATTGTATGATGGCTTAATGGCAATGAATATGCATGATTGGGAGAGGATTATATGTGGGGAATTGTGAGCTTGGCATGATTTCTATATGAATTGTACATGAGAAGTTGGATACATACATACATATATATATATATATATATATATATATATATATATATATATATGTGTGTGTGTGTGTGTGTGTGTGTGTGTGTGTGTGTGTGTGTGCGTGTGTGTGTGTGTGTGGTCACGAATTTGGCATGAGCAACAATGGACCTTGATGGTTGGTAATCCAATGGCATGGTATTGGTATGAGAGGAAGCATTTTACTCATGGTTGGTAATGACGAGTTGGTATTGATTTAACCTGTGATAAATAAGGGTTGGTTACGAATGTTGGTATGAGGTTCCTATGCATGATATCTGTATCTATTACTTGGCTGTTTGTTTATGATTAGTATGGGGTCAGTACGTAAATCCTTGAAGTCTATAGGTGGGACTCCAGGGTTGTGCTTCAGTGGTCGGGACGTAATCCCATGGCCCCTGTTAGTGGGTGTCCATGGTGGTGCCCCATCTATATAACTTGGTAAGGATTCAAGGTAAGGATTGCATCCTGACACTCTAAGGAGTCAGTTATTCTCACTTAGAACGGACTGACTCCTGTGGTGAGAGTAGCAGGAGGCCCGAAACTCATTAAGGGCTAACCTTGTGTGTGAGGGAATTGATTCATTGTAACACTTGTAACACATAGCTCGGGGGTGAGCAGAGGTATCCACCACAAGTGCAAGCGTCCGCTGAATCCGACTAGGTTATATGTATTCGGATGAGTCGAGTCGAGTCTTAGTGTATTGTTTGGAAGGTCGTAACATGCCTGTGTGATGTATGTATAATGGACTGTGAATATGTATCTGATTTCATTGATGAAATGGTTTTTGGCTCTAGCTTACCCTTTGCTTGTTTGATTGTCTTGTGTGTGGTACTTCTCTTTTGCGATGATCATCAATTCATTGATGTGAGCAGAAGCAAGAGGTTCTCGCGATCAACAAGGGAATAGTGACTCCGCTACGTAGCCCGCCTGGGCTGGATCCTGATTTATGATCTTTCTTTTAGGGCCACAACCCATGTAGCATTTGTCCTTTAAATTTACATTTAGATTACTGTAGAATTTTTGTAACTGTTTCTTTTGGCACCGTTAGGCGTTTTGATTGGTTGTATGGAGTTACTTTTAAACTCCGAGACTGCGTTAAGATATTATTCTAGTGTGACGCTTCTTAGTTACGCTATTAATTAAATGGAGTGTTACAAAAATGACCCATTTTTGTAAAAGAATCTCAAAATTCTGTAAAAAAAAAAGGAGACTTATATGAAAGGAGAATAAAAAAATCAAATTAAAAATTTTGTAAAATAGATGCATCAAAATCATAAAAAAGTCTTAAATATTTACTAAAAAAAATTATAAAACTCAATTAAAACTATATAAATTTAAGAGAAATTTAAAACTTGATTATATTGTTTTTACTTCTTAAAAAACATGTAGGTTTGAAATATTTTTTGTTTTTTATAGATAGGATAGAACAACTTATAAATTTGGGAAAATATTTTACAAAAAAGGGAAAAATGATTTGGTAAAATCTAATCGGGAACCCATCACATGCAAATAACAGATGAGATGTAAAAAGTAAATGATAGACTAGAAAATAGAGAAATTTTTGCAGCCGACATGCCATCTTTGTCTTCACGTGGAAAGCACGTGATGGAATAATTTTGGTATATTGTGGTTGGCTTATATGAATTGTTTCTTCTTTCATTTCAGATTCATTTCACTGTTTAACCTCACGTTTCCTTCCCATGAGCATGCTTTAGGGAACAGAAAACATGATATTACAACTTAACTTTGAATTTTCACCACCAACAATTGATTTTTCAAATTTCAACTAATTACAATTTTAGTGTTTAATCAATTCTTAGTTCTTATATTTGATTAAGATTATAAGTTAAGTGTTTGATGTATCCTTAAAGTAAAATATTGGAGGCTAGTAAGTAAACTCATTTGATTAAGAGTAATTGAACAAAATTTAGTTTATAAAGATTATGGGGTTAGATGAGTACAAATGGTTAAATATTACTATACTCTTCTAAGTTTTTCATTGATTTTGAATTTATAAATTTTATTTTACATTAGATAGTCTTTATTGGTGTGTGGATCTTCCTTAAAATTCTAAAAAAGAAAAAGATAAACACAAAGGTCACAAATAGTATGTTCATATTTTTTCCATTTAATATCTATCTCTTTCTTACTGGAATTTTCAATATCAACTATGATTTACATTTCTTATTGATACCATATATAAGTATATCATATCACATGCCACTTATATTAACCTTTCGCATGACTTGTATATATGATATATTAATTCAACACGAAGATTATTAATTTTTAAAATTAAATTTATGAAAATAAAACTATAATTACAAGGGATAAAAATATATTTAATTCGAATTTATATTACATAAAAAAGTAAATTATTAGTTTCATGTAAATTTGAAAAATATTACATAAACTTTTTACTTGATATTACTAAATTTTAATTTTATCTTTTGCAACATAAATTTAAATTTGTATTTTCATTTCCTTTTACTATCCTTTTCATACTTAACCTTTTAACAAATACTCTTTTAGAAATCAAAGTATAAGTAATAGAAAAATTGAGTAGTATATAAAAAAAAAATAAGAAAAATAAATATTAAACCTTAAAGTCTTATAAGGTATTTTATATAAACAACTCATATCTTAAAAAACGGTCAATGTTTTCAATATATTCGTTAAAGAAAATTTCTACAGTAATTTTTTAATATTTTTGTAGGTATGTTTGGATGAAATTTCTATGTTTAAAAAATTTAAACTATAATTTCATATTCAATTTGACTATTCTTCAAATTTAAATAAGTATTAAATAGTCATATTTTCTTACTCCAAATATAACAGTTATTTTTTTATTTGTGTCAAGGATTTCTTCCAATCTAGTGGACACAAATTAATTTTACTGGCCATATTGTAGCTAGTCAGTTTTCAAACATTGCAATCGGTAAATAATTATAGTTATGAGAATATAAATTGTCAGTCTTTTGATAATGATATATGTAAGAATTTGAAGCCATGCGTAAAATTTTATTTGACAACTCGATCAAAGTGACACTGAGGACCAGAGTTGCATTCAAATACCATGAACTCTTGGACATAAATATTTTAAACAAGGTCATGTCTTATGTCACACACTTCTGAACTTTTAGCTTTTGGTTATATCAATTTATTTTCTTGTTTAATATTATATGGCTTACCACCAATATTAAGTTATTATGAGCAATTGCATTTAAATATTTTAAATTGAGTTTATGTTGAAAAAGATATAATTATATTACTCCTATTTGTAGAACCAATTATATTTTGGAAATATTACAAGTCATCGTCTCTTCGTGTTCCTATTTATAAACTCTCACAAGTTGATAATTTCGAAGATATCGTCTTTCCGGTCTAAAACAGAATTTGTGCTTGCAAAAGACAATTCTTCACTCAAATCAGCCAAGTGCGTCAAATGACAATAAATGTTATAATAATGAATGTAATTAATTTACCTTGAGTATTGTGTTATTTATATTATGATTATGGATCCTCACCTCGGTGAGTCTTAGTCCATATGATTAATTACCTTAATTAATTCTGAGCAGTCTACTGATGATGCTTTATATATGTTCTTTAATTAATTACCTTTGACTCCTATTAATAATTTGACTGCTTGGATATTGTCTTTGTCGATATAATATTGTCCAAGTATGCATACATGTAGGCTGAGTACATCTTAGTCCAGATGATCGAGGTGTAGTCGACAACATGTAACACATAATACCCCAGGCTTTACATGCAACATGTTAAAGTCTTTATATTGTCGTTATGATGTTGATTTCGGCATGGTCGACATGTGCAAAGAAAATTTGTATTTCTTTGGTTATTGTCGTCCTATACGTATAATAGCACCTAGTCTCGAGAATTGTAGCAACGTAGACGCTTAAGCTTGCGGTTGTCAGGGATATAAGAGTCGATGGGGCGTTTAGAAGGTGGGAAGTTATAACTTTTGTTTGTTTGATTTGTAGAGATCTGACAATTGGGATCAAAGAAGTGGGAGATGAAGAGTCTTTACAATTTTGCTATAAATGGGAGACACACTTGTCTCATTGGGTAACTTATAGTAAACATTCGGTTAAGTCTGCATTTTGATCTTGAGAGTTTAATACAAACTTAATTGGGATGCAGACTTATGAAATTTTAAGAGTCATATTACAATATTAGGTCTCATATAATTATAGTATGGAATATTACGAGTGTTGAGAATTTGTAGTGGAATATTACGAGTGCTGAGGATTTGTAATGAAATATTACGAGTGTTGAGAATTTGTAAGGATTGTAAAAATGTGAGTGAATAAGATATGATAAATATAATAAATATGTTGCAGGAGAAACTTGTTATTTTATTTTTCTCATATATTTTCTCTCTCTCTCTCTCTCTCTATATATATATATATATATATACACACACACACACACACACACACACACACATATATATATATATATATATATATATATATATATATATATATATATATAACGTAATATAAAGTTAAATGACTTTACGTGACTTTTTGAAAAAATAAAGTCATAGAAGTATTGATCTGGAAAATTTCCCTTTCCAAATGTTGATATATACAGGATACAGACTTAAATGAGTGCGGACTTAAGCGAATATTTACTGTAATCTACCATTCTTTTCTATGTCGCTGATATCTATTTCAAGAGTCCTCAATGTCTTAGTGCTGACTAGTATTAGGTATGTCTTCTAGTAGTTCTAATATGTTTGTTAGGGATAACCCATAGCTAAGTAGTAGCGAGTCTTCATTCAATCTTTCCCAAGAAAACTCCCTTGTGAATCGAGAGGTTGTCATAGAGACAAGGGTAGACCCAAAAGATGAAATAGCTGAGTCTAATTGGCCGAAGAGGGGAGGGTACAAGTGGGTAGTTCCTAAAGTAGAGTTAACTTCCAAGTTTAGGTGCTCTGCCACGCTTAAGTCATGGTATATACAAGTATGGGAGTGTCGAGGTTGAGGGCATTATTTCGTTCAAGAAGGTGAGCGTTATAGATAATGCTTTTCATGGCCAAAAAAGTTACCTGACAGAACTCTTTTATGTGTATATGGCCTTATTTATTCAACTACACGTTCGCTTACCTTTTGATGAGTTCACCATGGGTGTACTACACATTTTGAATGTAGCGTCCACTCAATTACATCCAAATAATTGGGGTTGTCTCCTAACATTTCAAATTGTTTGTAAATCATTAGAATTAAGCCTTACACCTTAGTGTTATTTTACATTTTATAGTACTCTGTGTCTCGGCATTTCGTTACCTGACTTTCATTAGTCAGCCAGCCAGGAACATGCTTATTGGATTCCTATTCCAAATCTTTCAAGAATTTTAAAAATGGTTTCTTTATGGTCGTAGTAACCACAAAAGGTCATTCTCATTTTTATGATGAGTACACCAACCCTAAGTTTCCTTTTTATTGCATGATAACCCGACTAGGTATCAAGAGTGGCCAAGAGAGAATATGAGTGACAAGGATAAGAAATATTTGAGTCTTCTAAACGAACTTTCTCGTTGGCTTCCTACTAGGAAAATTGTTAAAATATACTTGTCTCCCCAACCATTGACTAGCATGCTTGGTAAGTATATTTCTTTAACTTGATTATAGAATAATATCCGGCTAATTTGAAAATGTTTTGGCCTTTACAAGAGTGATGGTCCATCATGACCAGAAGATTGGGAAAGATGATGTCTTTCGCAACTTGAGGAATAAAATGTTGTTGGGTGATAAGAAGCAGGGTAAGGGATCGTTGGTTCCGGCTAATTGTAGATATTCATCTTCCTCATGTCACATTGCCTAACAATATCACACCTTAAAAAATCCCAATGAGGGGGAAGGATCGGAAGAGATTCCGAATCAAGCTTAACCAACTAGAAGGGTGTTCCGACTTTAAGGTTGATAGTTATGGGGGACTAGTTGGTCCTCAATTAAGCATGAAACAATACATCCAGTTCTATTTTAATGAAGAGGAACACCAACTAGTAGAAGATAGCGACCTTGAGGTATTGATGAAGGTGTATCTCGAACTTCACGACCAATCTCTCATATATGGCTACAAGATTACCAAGCTGCTAAAGAAAGAAAGAAAGGATGGGGGAAAGATGAAAATGACTAACGAGTCAGCAACCTTGAAACAAAATTGTGTTGTCGACAAGGAAGCCTCAGAAAAGGAGAGAAAGGTTGTGAAAGAGGATAAGGTTGAGCTAGAGAAAAAACTAAAGAGTTGGAAGAACCGCTACCTTGATTTAAAGAAGAATGGATAAGGACAAAGTGAAAGAGCTGAATGTTGCTTTGTCCAAGGATAAGAGTGCACAAGAAAGTGTTGAGGCCTTGTCCTTGAAGTACCAAAAGCTTGTGCTTGTAGAACATAGCAATGAGCTTTATAAGGTTTTGAGACAGGCCAAGTTCCTATGCCTAATATCCGCAAAGGATGAACAATTTGACGTGAACAAGGACATCTTCAAGGGTGCTCTTATGGATGTTGACGAGATTGCTGAGGCACAAGCTGATATCACTCCTAAAGATGTTGACAACAAAGTTAATGGGGATATCTAAATGCCTTCTCCTATTACCATCGACAGAGCGCCCCCTGTTGTTGTACAAGAAACCTCCCTTACTAACGAGCACAACAATGTCAATGTCGAAGCTGAAGTCAATAATGATGCTGAACTTGAAGTCTTAGGATAGGAATGATGATGCAATTGAACTTATCTTTGTATTTTTTTTCAAAGTCAAGATATATGTAAGCTTTCTTTTTGTACTGACTAGCCCATTTTAGGGCTTATGAATAGAAAATGTTTCTATTTTAATACTCTTACTTTACCCATTCTCTTGAACTTGTGTTATTTTATTATGACTTTTATTTGGTCGATATATATAATTCTTTATGTATCAACCTTCAAGCTTTATGTTAGATTGTTCAACCAGGACCAAAGTGAATCTCGACAGGAACTACGAGGGTGTTCGACCAACATCAGCATGAATCTCGACAGGGACCTATGAAAGTGTTCAACCAGGACCAAAGTGGATCTTAGTAGGAAACTACAAATTGTTCAACCAGGATCGATATGGGTATCAATAGGAAACTACGAGTTGTTCAACCAGGACCGATAAGGGTATTGGTAGGGAACTACAAATTGTAACTTGATGTTTTGCAACCTTTAGAAATAAGCGAATATAACATACATATAAATTAGAACCCCTTTTTTATTAATAGAGTGTCTCGTTAAAACCTTCTCGGCCAAAACCCTTTTAGAGAAAAAAGACCGAGAAAGGAAATAGTACACTCCAGCTTGTAAGCACATTGTCGCCATCTTCCACTATTCGGAATGGTCTTTCCCAATTGATAGAGAATTTGCCTTCACATTTCCTAGCATTGCTAGCCATGCACCATACTAAATTGCCTTTCAAAATCAACTTTAGCTTAGAATTATATTTTCTAACTTCTCTATGCTTGGTGGTTGCTTCCTGAATTTGTGCTTTCTCCCATTTTTCAGTAAGTAAATCTAGGTCAATATGAAGGCAATATTTGTTGCTACTTTCATCATATCGTTATCACCAAGAAGATAGCTCTTCTATCTTCATTGGAATCATGACATCAGTACCATACACTAAGCTGAAGGATTTTTCTTTGGTAGAGGACTAAGGAGTGCACCTGTACCCCACAACACCTTTAAAATATCTTTCAACTACCTTCCCTTGGTCGAGTCCAACCGTTTCTTCAGTTCCACCTAAATGATTTTCTTAGTCGCCTTAGCTTGGCCATTTCAATGGAGGTGTTCAACAAAGCTTGTAACATGCTTTATGTTGAGGTTGGTGTAGAACTTGGCTAAGATTTTGCCTATCACTACAAGAAAAAAGTGATATTACTTCCTGCAAAAGTCCGTAAGCAACACTGATTTACTACAAATTACCTACAGACAATGATTTGTAGATAAATAAGTCATACCTAACTTACTTATGGATATATCCATAAGCAATTACCTACAAATGTAATCTATAGCTAACACGACAACTTATGTTAGTTTTGAGGTGACCCTATTTGTGAGGAAGAAGATGAGTAAGGGAGGAAGAGGAAGAGTGGAAAACAAGGTCAGAGAGGCAAGGATGTGTCCAGGAGATTATGTCAAATTGCAAACTCGAAACTAATAGATGAGAGCAGAAAAAGGGAGAAAGTCAAAGTAAGATATTTTTAATGCATCCATATGTAAAATTCGTATACAAGATAACTTTATAATTTACCTAAAGTATCATACATATAGATTATTTTATTATAGTTAAAAATATTTTTTTTTTCAAAAACTGTATGTAACATCCGTAGATAATATTCAATTTACCTACGAAATATATTTATTAGGTAATATTTGTATGTAATCTTTAATTTATCTACAGGTTAGAATTAGGAAGTAATATTCGTATGTAATGTTCAATTTACCTACGGATTTATATACGCATGTAATAATTAGTAGGCAAATCATGATTTTCTTGTATATGAATTAGAGCTGTCAAAATGGATCGTCCGGCTTGGCCTAACCCGACCCACCACGGGTTGGTTACCCGACCCACCACGGGTTGGTTACTTAGTGGGCCAACCCAACCCAGCTCACTTATTAGCGAGCCAAAAAAATTTGAATCGGATCCGGCCCACCACGGGTTGGTGGGTCAAACGGGTTGACTCACTAGCCCACTTAATTAAAAAAATATAATTTTTTTTCTTCTGTCAAAAATTATATTTCGGATTAAAATTTAAATAAACTTGAATAGAATCTCAATATAATCTCAATATAATCCAAAAACGATGTTAAACTCCAACACAAACCAAAATAAATAAATAAAAGTACAAATTACTATCTAAGATCAAAGCATTCTTGTGACTTACCCAATCTTTTATTGAATGCAATACTTTTTTCAGCAAACTAATTATACTTTTTCCAATAATTATACTTTTATTAGTTGAAGCTAGGTTTCCATTTGTCAACCCACCAATGTGTTTGGTTAAAAAAACAGCCCAACATTGCAAAGTCCAACATAATGTGTGTCACCATGCGAGTTGGTGGCCAACCCAGCCCAACACGGGTTCAACCCGGGTGAGCCGGGTTCTTGGTGGGTCGACTCCAAAATTGATCTGTACTGAAATTTGTAAAAAAATTTCAATCCAACCCGGCCTAAACCCGTGGTGGACCGGGTTGGCCCACGGGTTCTGACCCACTTTGACGGCTCTAATATGAATTGTCTTTTTTTATCGGTTATAATAGTATTTGACACTCCATATTGGCATACTATGTTCTTCCACATGAACTTTTGGACTTGTTAAGTAGTGATGGTGGCTAAGGGTTCTACCTCGATTTACTTGGTGAAGTAGTCAATGTCGACTAGGAGAAATTTAACCTAGCCTTTGCTTGGAGCAAATGAGTCGATGATGTCCATTCCCCACTTGGCAAAGGGCCAAGGGAAGAAAGTGTGATGTAACTTCTCTTGTTTCCCTTGGATCAAGTTGTCATGCTTCTGACATGGTAAGCACTTATTCACATATTCGACATAATCTACCTCTAGGGTCAGTCAAAACTAACATGATCGTAGTGTGTGGGCTGCCATGGTTCTTGCCCCTGAATGGTATCCACAAATGCCCTCATGCAACTCTTGCACAATGTAATTGGCAAGGTTCGAGGTAATGCACTTTAGTAGTGGCCAATTGTATCCCCTCCTAACAACTTGCCATCAAGTATAGTGTACCTAGTCGCCTTTCTCACCCATCTTCTCTCCTAGCCCTCAATTATTTCTCCTTCCTTAAGATGTTTTATGATGGACGCCATCCATTTTTCCTCCGCTTCTACCGACATACATTCGATCATTGTCTTTGTTGAGGGTGTTGAAAGAACTTACTACAAAAAGGGATTTGTATCACCCTTTCTTCTTCGTACTGGCCAGTTTCGACAATATGATAACTCTCATGTTATCCTCCCTGAGGATGTGCTCCAATTTAAAATCTATAAAAATTTCTAAAATAGCCTTTATCACTTTGGATTCTTCCATCTCTCTGGTCAAGGAGAGTCCAACTATCAAGGTCTCATACTCAACTTGATTATCATAGGTTTTGAAATTGAAATGTAATGATTTCTCCACTAGTACATCATTAGGCCTTATGAATACTATTCCAACACCAACACCTTTATCTATGACCCATGATGCCATACTGGCTAGGTTTGGCTCTTGCAAAATTTTTTGAATAGGGTAGTTAGTCTTCTTACTGTCGTTAACATAAATAAGGCCACCTTTTCTACCACCTGGTAACGAGTTTTAGCATCTTGTAAGCCCTTGCTTACGAAGTATATTGGATGTTGCTCCCCATCATGCTCTTGTACCAAAGCCACACTGATGGCGTCCATTATTGCGGGGATGTACACTAAGAGTGGCTTTGAAGTATCCTATTTCAAAGTATCAAACATGAAAAGTATCACTCTATATCTTCTGTTTTTTTTTTCTTTTATAAACATACAAAAGAAGAACTTTTATACCATCTGAGTTTTCTTACTGTAAATCTTTTGTTTCAAGTTCTTCAAGTAAGCATCATTGTTGTTGTATGAGAAACTAAATTCCATGACCATGATTTGTAGTATTGAGTTAAGCAATTAAAAAGAAACAAAAAAGAGCAAAGAAGAGTTAAAAAAGAAAAGTTTCGTTTCGAGGATCACAAAAAATGTACACATGAGAGCCAGGAGATCTGATTTATATAACAAAAAAAACTAAAATGGACGATAAGTGCAATTAATTAAGATGAAAGAAATAGAAAAAAATTGTAAAAATGTAAAACACATTGACTTAATATATTACTTGTTAAGTGAATAATACAAATTTATTTTTAATGCTTTATGCCACATGGTAAAAAATAAAGTGTTAGTAAATTTTTTTAAATTAAACAATTGATTTATCACAAAATCAAATTTATTTATTTTATAACAATTATGTCATTTTTTTCTATTTTGTCACATATTTTCTTTAACTCGTTAAATCATATACTAATCTCAATCATAGTAATATGATTATTATTGATTGAATGAGTTCTTACATTCTAAACAATTAAACAAATATCTTATTTTTAATCGTAGATAGTCTTTACATCCTACGAGAACAATATGTCTAATCAAATAAAACTTATGGTAGGCGTCATTTTCATCATATGAAAATTTATTAAAAAAAAAATAGGGGACCAGATTAAACCCATGTGAAACAAATGAAGCAGCTTTCCAAAAACTATTACGAAAATATATAGATCTTAACATCTAAAGAGGAGCATGTAAAAAATTATTAGACACTCGAAGTGTGAATCATTTAATGATCATCTAAAAAGAAGAGTCTATTGTCTAAAGAGTAGCGTCTAGCAACAACGTCGACACCTAATGACGTTGTCGCTGAACGAATGTAGAAACTTTGGACATATATATCATCTTATAGTGTGTGGAGCCATTGAGCATATAAAATATTTGATAATATCTTTATCGTCTTATGAATGTATATTGTCCGAGAGTGTATATATCATAAAATATTAATTATAAAAAATTAACATATTGATTTTTAAAAAATCCTAATTTCAATCCTATATTCATGTTTTTTTTTTTAAATAGCTGCACTGATTTATAAATTTTAAAGATCTGCCATAATAAGTTGAAAAAAATACACTCAAAATATAAAGAAAAAAGATACATAAAAAAGGGAGGGAGAGAAAAAGGAACGAAAGTCCTTTTTTGAAGAGAAAAGGGAGAACGAAAAGTGGAAAAAAAAAGATGATTAACATTTATTAATAGAAGAAGCACATTATTAGTAAAGTAAAACAAGGATGGGACCAGAGAAAGTGAAGGTCCTCTCTGCAAAGATTGTCCTCAAACTAGAGGACATGCTTTTTTTGTGAACGAGGTCCATATGATTTGCTAGGCCACACGTACTTTATATGCTATTCAATTCATTCATACAATGCATGCTAAAGATATATCTCTTTGGCAGGTTGTGACCATACCCCAAAGCTTACGTGCAACTTCTTGATTATGCCCACCCAATGCTTCCTCATTCATACCATAGTCACAATAAATTAAATTATCATTATTAGTTAATATATGTGGTTGGGTGGTGACTAGTGAATAGTGATGCTTCATATGTAAATTCTTCAATAATACTTTGCATTATTAAGGGAATAAAACTATCATATAGTAGACAATATGGTGGTTACATCCATTACCCACCCATACCATATGTTATTTTCTTCATGTGGTGGGTAAGATCTAACAAATCCATATCAAGTTTTCTTGAATTGAAACATAAAGAGAATTATGAAAATGTTATGCTCATCATATATATGACTAAATTACAATATGTAAGTAAATTTTGTAAAGTTAAATTTACATTTTAAAATAATATTAAGATTTATTGTATTGTTCCAAATAAGATCGTGTTAGGTATTATTATAAATTTTTACATTTAATTATCCTAACTCTTCAAAAATAAAATAAAATAAGAGAATAGGGTAAACCCACGATAAAATAAAATATTTATTGTATTGTTCATTATCAAGTTTCATCTATTTTCATGCTGGTTTCTTAAAGAAAAGTGTTACAATTTTGGTGGTATATAGGATATACAGTCTATATTTATGAAAAAATAAACTATGTAGCCAGATATAGATTTTATTTATAATGTATTATATATGTACATGTAATGTAGATAGTTTTTTTTTTCACTACTAATTGATATCGCTTAGTTTAATTTTGAGCCTTTCATTTCATGTAGGTGAACCTTAAATATCTAATGAGAAACGAAACTAATTCTTTGAAATGATAATATAAGTTTGCAAGAATTAAAACCAACATTATTTGATTGTTTCTTTTAAAAAAATGTATTGAAATATATTTTAATTTAAAATTGGCTTGGTTTTACGGGAAAAAGGGAGGCTTCGTCAGGCCCAATTCACCTTATGTTGGTCTAAATAGTCCAACACCACCCCGGCGTGATATGAAAAATAATTTTAAAAATTTTATTGAGTTTCAAAAAACTTAATTCAAGAAGGAATATTTAACGTAAATCTATAAAAAATATATAAAGAGAATTTTCCTTTCTGTGTCCACAATTTAAAATACCAATTTTACCCCTTATATATAATAATTTATTAAATTTTTAAAAATTGATCGTTACTTTTACAAGTTTTTTATAAAATTAGATGTTTTTGTTTCTTCTCTTCTTTATTCATCAATGGTTATTCTTTTGTCTGTTCTTATATATTTCATTTTATTTTTAATAAATATAATTTTAATTTATATATTAACTTAATAACATTACAATATTATCATCTATTAATATAAAATCACGCATATTTAAAAAATATATACACACATGCGCGATAGTGCTTGTGTTTACGCTAGTTATTCATAAAGGCGTTTAAAAATTATTCTAAACTTAAATTTTAAGAATGTATTGAATTCACATTTTTAATTTAAATTTTTCATAAGAAACAATGACATTCTCATCTTATTTAAATAGGGGGCAACTGTCAAATAATAACTAAAGACTAAATATGATACAATTACTAAAAAATGTAAAAGTGAAAGGAAACTATGGAAGAATAAAGAAAAATGTTTTCAAGAGAGTGTATTTCTAACATTTTTCTAAAAATATTTTCTTTTTTAATGGACTGTCTTTAAGAAACCCAATACAAATAAAATAGTGTGCATTACTAATATCTCTCTAAAAATATTCTATCTACTTTAATAAAGCTGTGATAAGGAAACCCAATTACAAATTCACTTATAAATATAAAGAATCAACTATAATTTAAAAAGTAGAAGCTTATTGTTTAAACTTTCTAAATAGTTGAAGCAACTGAATTTTAATTTTCTGAAATTTTTTGATTTCATATTAGTCAAGAAAAGGAATTTTATTTTATAATTCATTCCATTTCTCTTGGGTATATGTTACACAGAAAATTGTCCTTACACAAACAGAATTTAGATTCTTTGCTAGATTCTTCTATACTTTACCTTCTAAATATACTAACCAACATTGATTTTGATATTTTAAAATATATTAAAAAGATTTTTAAAATATCAACATCAATGTATCTTGAAGCGACAAAATCTAACAACACAAAAAAACTCAGTAAAGATTTAGACTCAATAAGCACCTTTAAAAGCATTGTGCACAAGGGTGAAAGGAACAGAAGAGGCCTATGTTACATGATACAAAAGTATACTATAGCAGTACTAATCATCTTATATATCTTCCCTAAAACAAAAACAAAGCTAAACTAAAGCACTCCAAACAGCTCCATCCCCTTCACCACATTTTGAGTGCACATATTTGATCTTCTCCACTGACTTGCAGATTCCACTGCAGCTCCAGTCAAAGGATGCAACACATATGTTTCCTGCTTCTGCCTTCCACTCACAGTCTGCACAAACCTTTGCTTAGGGATAAAGTCTCATGGGAAGACACCAAAGTGGTGTCACAGATTCTAAGAATTTTCACATGCCGTACCTGGAGGAGTTCCACAGCACATGCTGCGCTCATCTATGTGCTCAACTTCTAGACCAATGAACCATGCACCAAGAGACACATCTTCATTGGCATATTTGTGCAATATTGGCCTGCAATCACAGTTAGAATCACCCTTTAAACTTGGACTCATCCATGAACTACAATAGAAAACCCTTTAACTAACAACAAACATCAAATATCCAACAAACAAGCTTTTTAAATGGCTCTGATACCATCTTAAAAATTGACTTTAAACCTAACTCAACTCTACCAAACCGATTTATAAGACGAGGTTTGCACTTACTTATGTATTGTAAATTTGTTTTATTTCTAGTCGAGTAGAATCTATTGGAAATGTTTCAAGTATATGGTGAATCTAGTGAGTGTCAAAGGTGAAAAATGTTAATCTTAAACACACAACCATGCATAAATGGTCATTTTTTGTTAACCCCTTTTGTATTGTCAATTAAAATGTAGCTTGGTGTTGTATGAAAAAATGTATCCGTACTGGTTAATGGAAATGTAGGTGGCTAGATCACTAGAGATTGCGTATATCTGTCCAGTTGCATGTCGGAAGTATTTGTTACCCTCTTCTCCAAACTTCCAAAACTCAGGTTCGTGATACTTCACATCCCTACAGAAAGAAACAAGATCAAATAACACAAAGCCACAATAAGGAGAATTGAAAAATATAAGTCCAGTGGAATTTACGTTCGTGAAAGAACAGGTCCAGATTTCATACATCCAATATACACCCTGGGTTTTGAACGATGACGAGTAAGGGTTGTTGCAAGTACACCTACATGGCAGCAGTTGTTATATGAAGCTCCGACACGGCCTCTGAATCACGCTTCCCGTTTCGAAAATAGACACGGATTCGTGATGGAAGCGGGCACGATGCGGTGTCAAGAGTATGAAACAATAGCATGGAAACACAAGAAAAATGACAAGAGTATTGAGACAGTATATACCTAAATTGACGTGGACATCATCATCCACTTTGACATAGAAATCAGCATCCCATTTTGCAACTGCAGTAGAAAAGAAAGTTCTTGTCTTTGCAGACAATTCATGATACCCTTCAACATGTTCCTACAAAATGAATAAACAATATCATAATCCTGATAGATCTTCAGGATTTATCTCACAAGAACAGTTCCAATGATATGAGTTACCAGGCGAAGGAAATCTTTGTGCTGAGCTTCTTCTGAATCAATAGCTCGATCAAGAATGCTGTTAGAAGTTGCACTGGGACAACCATGACAAAATCATTCATGTCAGTTCCGTTAAGAGTAACTGTGCCATTTTTAAACATGTATCTATTTTCAATCAGAGTAATAATAAGAACATGCCTATGGTAACTGTGTAATTGAGATAACTTTGTCACATAAAACAGGGAAAAAGCTTTCGGTGCTATCATATGAACAAATAGTATATAAAGGTGTTTCACAGAACAAAGGAAACTTCACATGACTTTACATTTCAAGGAATTATGGATGAAGCCATTAATTCATTTTCTGACCTTAGTTACTTTAGACATTTTTGTAAAGCTCCTCTGATTCACAACATACTTATTTTGATGATAATTTCACCTTACTAGCACAATCAGAATCTTACAAGAAATAACCTGTGACCAATCATGAATCTGATGACAATTCCCTTCTCTTGTTCCAGTTGAAGAAGCTGTTCCCCTGATCAAAAGAAGAAATCAAAACCACAACTTCTCAGAAATAAACAATTTCCACTGAAAACATAAAAGATACCTTGAGGCATCCAAGTCTCTCTAACTGAATCACGCCGTTTCCTGCTACTGAAAGCAGTGTTTATGCCAATCACTAGAAACACCTTCTTCCTCAGAGGGCCTTCAGTGGGGGATCTTGTGGCCAAGGTGTTCGAGATCTCAGATTCTCTGCTACTCCTTGCCATTGCTAGCTCCATCTGAAGGACGGAAATTTGCTTGTCCAGAGATCTGACACCTCTCCAGAAAAACATAAACATCAATCACTCGAAGAACACTTCAATTGCAAATTGCAAATGGAAACAAATCTAACCACAACTAAAAACATGTTCATCTCAGCACTCACTGAATGGCCTCATGGGTTTTGTACACTTCACTCATTACATCCTTATCCTGCAAAGGTTGTTACAAGCGACACATTCAAAACAACCCCACAAACATATAACGTAATGCAAAAAACATCTGCAAATGGAACTGAAGAGATCACTGGGAGTGAACCACAAAAACATGCCTTTTTAGTGGCACAATCCTCTGACACCACTTGCAGTTCTTGGTCGCGTCGATGATTTGACAGATGCACCCCATTAGACTCAGGTGCCTCCCACATCCTGCGAAGTTAACAACGTAGTCGTTGTTCAGTTCAGTCATCAACATGAGAAATAAAAATTTGAACTTGGGAAAACAAAGCGCCAACTCACAGACTCAAGTTTCGAACTTTAGTTTCAGTTTAACAAAATAAAATGAAGTAAACAGGACCCGAGAACAGAGAAGAATCGTATAAAAACTGTGTAAAGAAGAAAGTTAAGGAGATCAAGATATAGTGACCTGGTTGTTATGATCATTCCAAGAATGAAGGAAAATACAGAGAAAACTGGAACCCATTTTGCAGAGATTTTGGCGGAACCACGATTCTTCATATTGATTCTGTGTCTGTGTTTATGTCCGAGAACTACAAATTCAAATACACTTTTTTTTAACAGGGTGATTTTTGGGTATTTATATGAGAATCCATTAAGAAAAAAAAAAAGAGAATAACAATGGTCAACTATTTGAAATTTAAGTGGAGCAAAATGATAGTACTTTATGAATAAATAATGGTTTAAATAATATTTTATGAAAATGTTAGAACTTCAAAAGTTAATTAATGTTTTGTTGGATTGATGAGAGAAGTAGTTGTCAATTTTAAAATAATGTTTTCATTCCTCTCCCACCAATCTATCTATTATTACTATCTTCATTAATCATTCCATGATGGAAAAAATATTTGATTTGTCCGAAATATAAAAACCTATATAGTGTAAAAGTCTAGTAAAACATAGTTTAAATCATAATATTCTCCATTATTTTACATACCTTTATCCAAATTTTGCTTTAACAACGTCAAACCCACATTTTATAATTTTATTTGAAATTCAAATTTTTACAATTTCATTTTTTATTAAATAGATTATAATTATATAAACAAAAATTTAATATTATATTTAAATAAAAAAATACTCATAGTATTATATAAAATTAAATTAATCAGTTCAATTAAATTTAATTTAAGACTATTAGACATAACAAATAATAAATCTAAGAATTATATAAGTAATATGATTTCTGATTTTGTTATACAAAATTTTTTTAATATTCAAAATAGGAAGAGTATGCAGTGATTTCATTTACAAATGTAATATGACAAGTTTTGTCTAGGTTTAAGGTGAATAGTAATTGAGCAAATACGGGTTGTTTTGGTTTAGTTACATTAATTTTTAGAAAAAGTCGGGATAAATATATGAGTAGTTTTATATTTTTTTAGGTTTTAGACTTCTATTTATGTTGAGTTTATGGAGATTATTTATGCTTTGGAGCATAGAGAGCTCCCAGAGGATTTGGTTTGGGAATAATTTTACTTAAGTTTTTCATGATTTCTTATATCAACAAATGGTTTCTTATAGTCTTAGAGAGCGATGACGTCGGTACTTGCATTTTTGTAAACATAAAATTTAAAGTTTCTCATGTTTTTCGTGTTATGTTGATAAGTTAGTCAATTTGACTTTTATTCATAGCAAACCACATAAGGGTTTAAATATTTTACCTTCATGTATTTATTTACATTTTTTAATAATAATTTGTCTATGTTTCGTGAAATGTAGGTTTTGTGTGGCCCTCATGTTTTGTATTCATTTCTTTTTTCTTTTTTCTTTTAAAAAGTCCAAGATACAACAAATAATTGATGGACTTTAGCATGTCAATATAGCTAAGATGTCAAAGTTCATAATGATTAGGGGTGGCAATACAAGTCGACCCTGCTCATGTAGGCCCGTCTCGCAATTAACCTGAAAAAAGCAGGTCATACTGAATGTTATGACTCACCCCACATACCTCTAGGCTCGCGGGCTGCTCCTCATTTTCTAACTCAGATTTTCAAGACTCGGTCAGACCACACAACCTTCATCTTCATCGCATAGTGATAGGTGTTTAGTATTAGTTAAATTGCATATCATTTAGACACTTGCATTAAATCAATGTAAAAATCATTAGACTTGCCCTAATTTGCATATAACTACATATATGGCGATGAGAAATCATAAAAAGTGGAATTTAATACATTCGTGTTGTTTTTCAAGTAAAAAGAAGGAATTTTAGAAATTGGTGCTAAGCCTAAAAGGTTGTAGCTCAGGCAAAAAGATAAACTGAAAAAAGTTGAAATTGAACCTTGTGACTAAACAACAATATTGGTGCTGAGTCACATTTTAAGAAATTTTCACCACAAGAAAACCTCAAACTCTAGATTTAAAGCTAAACATCAAAGAAAAACTTCCATGACAAAAAAATCTCCATTATTGAACACTAAAGTGGTTACCTAGGCTTGAAAGAAAAATCACTCATGAGCAGGAAAGCCTTGTTTTATTTGTTTATTAAACTAATCTTGAATGAATGAGGGTTTGGGTTAAAGGTTTAAAGTCTGGTGTAGGTCTGAACCAAGGAAAAATAAGATATCCTCCACTTAATAAAAAAATGCAATATATACATTATATATATATATATATATATATATATATATATACTTTTAGCTTTTTTAATTTAATTTTATTAATATTTTTACTTTTATTCTGTGCATTATTATTTATTTCAATAAATACAATTATTTATTGTATTATTTTTGTATTTATTGTATTATTTTATAGCCTTTTTAATACATTATAAATCAAAGTAATAAATATTATATTACATAATAAAATAAATTATTTAAATTTATGAAAAATAAATAAAAATTAGATTTGATTTTATCAATCCATTTAAAGAGAATGAGTTGTATAAATGAAAGAAATATAATAATATAATTTTGTATAAAAATATTAAATTTAATACTTATATATTTATATTTAGGAATTACTTTGTTAAAAAAAAAGAAGGTTAAATTGTTTTATAATTTTTTTTCAGATTTTTGTCGATATCGATTTTGCTCATATTATCACGCAATACAAAGTTATGTGTAAACACCGAAATGGTTTTGTAGATTTCATTTTAGTTTTCTTTTTCCGTTTTAGTTAGTTTAACAATTATAACTTGCAATATAAAAATTTAAGGAAAGGAAAGATACTCAAATTTGGTGTGCTAGTTTATCTTACATGTCCATATTCACTTCTTAATTAACTAGCCAAGTTTCATTAAGCAAGCTAATGCTACAAAGCACAAACATGTATTCTTTTTCCACATGACTTTTGACTAAACAAAGTATTCCTTTAACAAGTCACTCCTAACTTAATTGAAGTATTCTTTCAACTCTCAACCACTGCCAACTGATTGTATCTTAGTATTCTTTCAACAATTCACTTATGTCTCATTCATGTATTCTTTCAACAAGTCACTAATGGTTTAACCCCAAGTATTTTTCGGCTTCTAGTCACTCCTAATCTAATCTATTCAAGTATTACTTCAACAAACCTTTTCAGGATCAACTAATTATTCTTTTGCAAGCCACTAATGACTTATGCAAATACATAGTTTGACTGATCAACAAATCACAATTTTAGCTCACTAGAAAGAGTAACATTTTTCGAGTATACAATAGTTAGACTCTCTAAACTAGTTTACTATGAACACAACAATGTTCATTTTTCATCTTTTCTCATAGTCTCTAAAATTTTTAATTTGGCAATTCATTTTCTCACTCTCTCCCTCTCTCTTTATACCGCTTGTGTGAGGAAAAGGACAAGGGTTTAAAAATGTTGTTTAAGTGTCCAGGGTTTATAGATGGTGTTTTATTGTCCCTCCTTATTATGTATGTGTCAAGCTCTCTTTCAATTTCAATTTCAGTTTCAAGCTTTCTTTCAATTTCAATTTCAAGCTCTCTTTCAATTTTTTAATTGATGTTCACTTTGTCTTTTTCTCATGCTACTTAATTCTTTTCCTAAATCTCAATGCTCTCTTTCAATTTTAGAATTTATTTTCACTTCCCTCTTTCTCATGTCTTGGTTCACTTCTTTTCCTAACCCCTAGTGTGTTTTTTATTGCTCTAAACAAATTAAAATTGGTGGTGGAGTGGTGATCAGGGACAAGGGATTTAGACTTTGTTTCATGCTTTTCACATTCGATTGGTTTTATAATCATTGTTGTTATAATTTTTCATTTGTTTCAGGATTTATGTACATTTTGAAAAAAAAAAGACACAACAAGTGAAATTAATGGGTTTTGAAACCTGGAAAGGAAATCTCTAAAAACTAATTCTTAACATCACGTGCATTCCAAACCACCAGAAGTACAAGGGCTTTCAAAATTCGCCAAAACTAACGGGGTTATTAAAACTACAATGAAGTAACCAAGTTTACTCAAACCTTCGATAAGTAATTGGGGGTTGCAAAAATTGCAGCCAAATTTTTTTATTCCAAAATTTAATAAAAACTTTCAATAATTCGTTTATGGCGTTAATTTTATATGGGAAATGATAGACCCAATAACACTTTAACATGAGTTAGAATCCTAGAAACATTAAATATAATTCAGCTAAATACAATTTTTATTACAATAAAATAAATAAGGAAGAAACAAGGAAATGTTGGGTTGATGAAAATAATATGTCTTCAAAAGTCCCACGTTGCCTATGATAAGTTAAGGAGTGAATGTTAGTGACTATATAATAAAACACAGTTTATGCTTATATTTGACTTCTCTTACTCTCTTTTGTAGTTGAGTGTTGTGAGATTTGAGTTTAATTCTTGTTTTGGAGAGATTGAGTATACTTGGGGTCAAAGGGCTTGGAAAGGTAGTCTATGTGTTGTACAAATTTTCATATAGTGTTATTCTCTAGTGATCGTGGTTTTTCTCCGATTTTGGGTTTTCCATGTTATATTATTGTGTTCCATGTTTTTATCTTATTTATCTATTAATATAAGGTGATTCTTGGGGGTAAAAAGGGTAATGTTCTTAATTGAATATGTGTTTTTTTCCCAACAAGTTGTATCAGAGCTATGGTTCGGTAGGATTTTTTCTCAGTATGCTTTGTGGTTGAAACTTAGTTTGATCTTCCACATCAGAAAAGATTAATTCCTTGTTATAGAATCATCATTGTTTGTTGAAGTTGCAATGAGAAATTTGATGAAAGGATCATTGTCAGCGTCATGTTGGCATGGTAAATCTACAACTAGGTTTGTGGCAGTGCAAGGATTGTGAGTCACGTTGATCTATAGTGGAGCTCACGTGTGGTGAAATGCTCCTGGATCTGCAGAGGAGGTCGTTGTTGGTGCTCATGTGGCTCGCTTGCAAATTTGAGCTTGCATGGAGTATGCTTGCAATTCCAATGATGCTTTGTAGTGGACAATGATGCGACAGTGAACAAAATTGTTCTAATGTGCATGGGCTGTGGCGTGATGGTTTGTAGTGTCCTACGGTGGTTGTGCGGAGAAGATGACGATTGGCTATGTGTATTTTAGATATGCTTGAGGAAGATGATGACGTGGTAGATCTTGGTTAGTCAAATATGTGAGTGGAGGATTATGGAATTGACATCTATTGATTGGTCAAATTTGAAAGTAGAGGACCGTGACACGTGGTGACATCTGGTTGGATAGATTGTGAGTTGTAGGATGAATTTTTCTAGTGTTAATTTTATTCATGGGCATTGGCTAATATTTGTGCAAGGTGTGTGGTGATTATACACGAGCATTGGTTAACATTGATGTAGTGTGCATGAAAATTCTTGGGATGGTTTAAGTGGAAATTCTTGGGATGGTTTGATTAAAGTGGAGATTCTCAGGATGAGTTGATTCCAAGTTATACTTTCTATGGTGGAGTATGATTGCTCGTATAGTGTTAGGTTT
>Ga0214544_1005386_pt1 | contig 24823 bp, 13 predicted proteins | sample CNSS3metaG_FD_160074 | JGI IMG/M metagenome (GOLD analysis project Ga0214544, IMG submission 160074) | Root nodule microbial communities from cowpea collected in UCLA plant growth center, Los Angeles, California, USA - CNSS3 | ecosystem: Host-associated > Plants > Roots > Nodule | place: USA... | reverse complement strand
TGTATCCTTGAATTTTTTTTTTTTTTTTTTTTTTCAAAAAATTTAAAAAACTGCCACGTGTCAGTTTATCATCGTGCCACATGGCTTGACACGTGTCCTGTACGGACACGGTGTTAACTCCAACTTAACGGAGAGGACCAAATTGAACCTCTTTAGAAAATTGGGGTACCAAATAGAACATTCCTAAAGTTCGGGTACCACATTGAACTTTCCGAAAAAGTTTGGGTACCAAATGTGTATTTATACCTTTTATTTTCTACTTATGCGACATTTGAAGGCTTAATTTTTTTCCCGCGTTGTTGGGAAATTGCGAGAATAAATGTGATGTTTATTAAATCTTATTTCTTATTTATTTTTAATACGTAATATCCGGCTAGGACGTTACAGGCGGGCATTTCACACCGCCAGGCGCCAAACTCGTTCCAGGACCTCTGCTACCGAATTCCGCCTGGCGGAACCAACCTATCCGCTAGGCGCCACTCGCGTGCAGTGGCCACTGCCACAATTTTTATATTCCTTCGCCTGGGGATTTTCTCTGCGTTGCCATGCGCTATACCAGTAGCACAATGCTACTGGTCTTTTTGCACATTAGACAGGTCCTAAGGAACCTCAATTTGAACATTTTTCAAACTCACATCACACTTACGATTCTCCAATTATACTATGATGACTCAATCGCAATGCACACATTTTAATCATGTTAATAAGTCAATTATTCTCATTTATACACACCATGTTTTCTTTCAAGTACTTAAATGAAACATATCTCATTCCACTCAATATAATCCAAATCTTATATTCATACCAATCAGCAATTAGATATATCATGCCATCAAGATTGTCAATAATGAATATATAATTTTTTAACTACACATACATGGATGCACATAATCTCAATCACTTTAAGACATCACTCACCATCATTCATTCATGAATATAAATCTGATAAGCACTTTTACACACATTGTACCTATCATTTTTCTCAGTTATTAACATATAATTTAATTAACTATAATGCACCTTCTACTTCACACTCCACATTACAAATCAACCCACTAACCCTATTATACATACTTCTCACATACCACAACACATTGAATTCACCCAATCAACCACTCCCACAATGTGAACACACACAAAATAACTTTTCTGTTGGGCTAATGGGTCGCCTGGCGGCAGCCTCAGTACCACCCGGCGGTGCGTGAAAAACTAGTTATTGCCCAAGTTTATCTGCACCAGTCGTGATCCTCCAAACCCCCAAACACAATACTCGATTTTCACATTGGCATAATTTAATACACACTCATCATATAGATTCATGCTTGGTTCATACATAATCTTTTCTATACAATCATCGACAAAACTCATTGCTTATTTATCAACAATCCTAACTGAAACCCTAATTATCGAAATCACTCAAGAGTTCATGCAAGTTTCACCCAAATATAAATATAAATACTGATTCATCATGACACTATTATACTTCCAATATAAACTCAATTTAAACACTCCATCATCACGAACAACCAACCAAATTATGGAAACTGGAAAACTCAGTGTACGTCGCCTGGCGGGTCACCCACAGCCGCCAGGCGGTTCACAGAGAAACCCAGAAAACTGGGTGCAAAGACATATGCCGCCTAGCGGCAGTTCATGCACCGCTAGGCGGTTTCTGGAGAAATCCAAAAAATGCGAACAAACAAGAATTTATAGGTTTTACATTTCAAGCATGACCCAGAACACATCTTCATACGATAGCAAAATTAAAATGTGCAATAAGAACTCCCCTTTTTGGATTTCCTTGCCAAATTTGAGTATTCCTACACTTCCAAATCCTTAGCAATGAGTCTCTCCTTGACTTCTTCCAATCTTCGTCCCAACTTGCTACCAATCTCTCCCCACTCTCTGATTTCAGTGTTATAGGTGTGTTTTTGCAAAAAGGTTTCTCTACCTCTCTAATTTCTCTATTATTCCCATTCCAAAACCTTAATTTTAATGGCCATTAAGAGAAAAACGAAAATGTACATTAATCTTATGATTAATGATTAATCAATGATCATTCCAATGGTTTCCTACTCCTTCCAGCTGCCTTCATAGACGGCTAGGGTTTCTCTACCCTTCCCATCCAAGCCAAAATTTAATTTAGCCAAAAAAAGTCATTTTGCTTAAGCCAAGGTTTGAACCCCTCACCCCACAATTGCAATTCAAGTGCACAACCAACTCAAACTGATCATGTTTCATGCTAATATTCAAACATTAAAGATTATAACCTAATTGATCACGTTCTAACATATCACAAAAAATTATTAAAAATTTAAACAACACACAATTGGCAAACATAGGACTCGAACCCAAGTCCTCTCACACAATAAAGTACTCTCAACCACATGAGTTAGTACTTTTCCACATCATGAAGCTTAGCATTAATTGCCATAAAGGCTTCCACTACCCTCATTTAATTAATTCTTACTTATTTAATTATATAAAAGTAGTGGGTCTTACAACTCATACCGGCAACACTCGCCAACCCGAGCCACAACTCAAGAGTTCCTCGTGTTCATCTGCCATCTTGAGCCACAACTCAAGAGGTGTTATTTCGAACCACAACTCAAGGAATACCACATGCTTAACCCCTATCCCCAGCCACAACTCAAGGGATATGTTCTGAGCCACAACTCAAGGAACACTAGCAAGCCGACCTTTAAGATATCCTAGAAGCCTTGTAGACCACGCACATCCAAGCAAACAAAAACCCAAATCTGCTACAGCAATATCGCCTGACGCTGCTCACGGGGGCGCACGTGCCGCTATGCGCCAAGCGCCTTGAAACCCACTAACATTGCAACCATCGCTTGACAGAACGAGCACCACCGCCAGGCACCTCACGTTCCAGTAACCTCTGTGAATGCAGCTATCGCCTGACGGGTAAGACACCACCGCCAGGCGCTACACCAGTACTTGTGCAGTACTTGTTTTAACTCTGGTCAGGCACACTTGCACATACCACTCTCACTTTGCCACTTATCCCACATACCATAAACTTGGTTACTTACTGTCTATAACAATTCTAGTTATCTTTAATCCTTTCATGCACTTGTAGCGCCTAAACGTTGTCCCTTAGGCAATTCCAGTTATTCGTACTTATCATTAGCTATTAAGTCATACACTACTCTCTTCCTTGTAATGCAACACCTAACAGATTTATTCTTATCATACGATGACATATACCTCATTTCTAATTGCTCCATTTTTCCGTGAGGAACTCAAATCCCTAATTGTACCATACCACTCAATCCAGAAGCACATTTAGCTTAGTAATACTCTCTACTGCATTGTTATTATAATCATGATTCTTCCAACTCCCATACACACTCATATAAATTCATGCTACTATTTTACTTGCAAAATCAACCTAAACCTCCATTACAGATACTTTCTCAATTCATCATTCGACCAACAATTAATTTACCGAGACCCTAGCCTCTCTAATGCACCTTACAGCCACGCAGTTCAATTACTCTACGCTGGCACTTGGCGACTTAATCATTACCGCCAAGCGGTGCATAATATTCTCAAAAGATCCCAGAATTTCCAGCACTGCCCAACCTCTCCTAATAGTTCCTCCATGCTTTTCTATGCCTATTGTCTTCGTTTCATCCGTGAACATGACAACATTGGTACTAATATTCAATTTTGACTATATCCAACACCATTCTAGTTCAAATCAACAACAATTATATTCAATTCATCCAAAACCTTAATTGGCCACCCTAAAGTTTATCCCTCCCAATTTGCGTTCCAATTAATTCAAGTCACCATGCAGTTCAACTAGTTATAGTACTTCACCATTCCATCATCATGTATAGATTCATCCTCTATGATGAGAATAGCCCAGAACAACCAAAAACTCAAAAATTGAGCCAAAATTGGCTCATGTCGCCTAACGGGTGTTCATCACCGCTAGGCCATTCAACCAAAACCCAGAAAACTAGGTGCACAACAAGCGTCGCCTAGCGGCTAAGCTTGTGCCGCCAGGCAGTTCCATCTCTGAAACCCAGAAATGAGCATAACAGGATGACTCGCCTAGCAGTAGTTCATCGTCTACTAGGCGATTTTTGGAAAATTTTCAGAAACCCAAAATTTACGAATTGATTCAAAAGGAAAACATGTAATTGCACATCATACATCATACAATTAATGCAACAACATAATTTACGGGTTCAACTCCCCTAACCTGGAATTCCTTTGCTTAAAATTGGAAATTTGGAGAGTTCCTCTTTGATCACTAGGCTGCCTAGCACTTCCCTTCAATTCAGCTCCCAATTGAACTCAATTCTCACCATACACTCTTTGAATTCGCACCTCTCACAATGCTCAACAATGGCAGCACCAAGACTCTTTCTCTCTCCCTTAATTCCCACTAAAAATTGCCTTAATTAGCAATGATGAAGAGAAAAACAAGAATTGGCATTAAGCTAACTTAATTACCATTCAAAGTCCATTATGGACTGTTTTTCTAACCTCCCCTTGGTTGTGCCTATTCAGCTAGGGTTTTCTCTACCCTTTCGTATTCATGTTGAACGAAAAATTGGTCAAAAGAAAGCTTAATTGGGTCCTACCAAGGTTCAAACCCATAACCATGCCAATGGCAAATCCATGCATAACCATTTCAACCAATTGATGCTTCGTGGTAATGCTTATAATTGTAAGATTATATTATCACTCCACATGATCAATCATATTATTAAAATAATAATAAATCAAACAACACATAAATGGCATACATAGGACTTGAACCCAAGTCCTCTCACAAAATCAAATACTCTCAACCATTTAAGCTAGTACTATTCCACGTCATATTAATCAATAATTAATGCCATAAAGGCTCCCACTTCTCACATTTATTAATTATTTATTTATTTAATTAATTAATTTTCACGGGTCTTACACCTCCTAAGGTATAAGCATGCATTTCATTAGCATATCACAGGAATACATCTCCTTTGATGCACAGTCATGCATTGCATTCCAATCTTGTGGTAATTCATGGTACCCTGTCCATAGTTTCAAATACATAGCATGCATATGCATATTTAAAAAAAATGCACTGCAAAAATCTCAATTTGTTTCCCATTTTTCTTATCACTAAATTCTTGGAATCTTTCTTATGAAAAATGAGAAAATAATGAAACATTTTTTGGTCAAATCAGTATATTTAATAAAGAAAGAAAATATTGATTGTTATCATTTCTTTTGAAGTACCCATCTAATCTTGCATGCTTGAAATTGCTCAAATCCATCTCCCTTTCCATCTCTCTTCCACCATAAACCTTGTTTTCATTTTCATGGAGGATTATCATAAAGGGGACACATACCTTAAAGCGATTAACAAATACTCTCTGAACATAAAAACAAAAAAAATAAAGAAAAATCAGCTAGATTGAAAACTCTGAAGGATAGTCTAGGCAAAAATAAGTAAAGAAAAAGTAAAAAAAAAATAGAACAAAACAAGGAACATCCTATCATATGAAATCAATTATTTTCCTGTGATTTTTTTTAAGAAAAACAATCATGTTATGAAATGATCTTTGGCCATGTTTCTTTATCCAAAAAATACAAAAGTAATTATCCTTTGCTACCCAATTTGAGCCTTCCAAAAAATTTCTTTCAAATTACCCTAAACAAGGATCACCCTCACACTAAGGGTTGACATAATGTTTGTATTTGTTTCATCCGAATGGTAGTTCACCAATACAAAAATATATAAAAAAAGGAAAAAAAGAAATGGTTATATCAAGAAAGGAAAAGAAAAAGAGAAGCAAAAGGTGAACAAGAAGAAGTCAAACAAATTCTGAATGAAACATTATTCAAAGATCCTTGTTTGAAAAAACCCTCACATCATTTGTTTGGCATTTACTATCATTTACTTCCATACACCTAGCCTTGACCACGATACAAGCCTAATAAAGTCCACACAGGTCAAAGATTGGTTGTTATCTTTCGAAAGTTTTAATTTAGAGGAAAATTTTGATTTGCTAACAGGTTTGTTCTAAAAAAACGATTAAAAACGTGTGTTCAAAGATTTGCTTTTAAACACTAAGGCAGTTTATTTTTGGGTGACATATTTTCAAAGCTTCAATCAGACAATTAAGCTAAATTTGGGCTATTCCCTTTCAATTCATTCTTCATGGAACTCCATCTTTGCTCCTACAATATCCCCGCTCTAAGCCTAAACCTTGACTAAGCTGAAAATAGTCCATCTTTATTAATCACAAAATCAAACTAGGGCAATCACTTTGTTTGTAATTCATATATTCTCATCATTCATTCTGAACTGAGGCATTTATTTACATCAAAGACTGTGATCATGTTAGGGGCAACTTGTGAAGACGTCGTCATTTTTCAATCTTTTCAATTGGGAAAATTCAAGCACGCTTTTGCACCATAAGACCATTCTAGGCTCTCATACTAAGGGCAAATTTTTGAAGTCCCCATCAATTCCTTTATACCATCAATATCTAGGGAAAGCCCAAACACATTTTGTGCCTCGACACCAATTCAAATTGTGGCAACTTCCTTGTTAATCTTCATAACATCCAAGCTTTTTTCAAGCCCTTGGCAATTTCATGCATGTCATTCATATAGTGTTTCAAAAAAATGATTAAAAAATATTCGTTAGTAAACTGATTAGACCAAAGAAATGATTTTGGAAAAGTAAAAAAAAAATAAAAGTTGAATGATTCTATGAATTCGAAATAACAATGAAATGGGGATCAATTTGAATATTTTTTCAAAAATATGCAAAAGGAAAATTCATACATCATACCAAGACATGCATATATGAGTCATTCATCTTTTTGAATAAAATAGTTTTCACCTTTCCAATCAAAACCATCTTCACTCATATGAATCGTTATAGAATCCTTTCGTTTTAGAAGGAAGAAAATTAAAAAAAATACACAAATTTGTTTCTATGATGTTTCTCAAATTTATGGTCTTTTTCATTCATATGAAGGACCAATATACCCTAAGCCTAGTTTCCAATCTGGTCCCTAAGCCTAGTTCCCACATTGTCCCATAACCCTAGTTTCCATACTAGCTCCCAAGCCTAGTTTCCATACTAGCCCCAAGCTTAATTTCCACACTGGTCCCCAAACCCAGTTTTGTCTGGCCTCAAACCCAATTTTTTCTAGCCTTTAAGCCTAGTTTTCCTTACTCTCAAATTATAATAAAGGAAAAATGAAAAATGAAAAAAAGAAAATTCCACTCATGCATCCATGCATCCATGTAAGCATATCATATAATTTCAAAAAGAAAATCATAACATGTCATGCATCATCATATCATGTCATCCATCATACTCCACAAAATCATTGAAAATCACTTCCCAAAAAAAAATAAAGAAATTTGAAAAAAAGTCAACAATGACATTTTTTTGTAAGTCTCACATATGTTAGGCATTCATGCGGTGTTTGTCCATACATCAAGAACAAAATTTAGGTTCTCCTTTTATACATCAGGACCCTCTACGAGGCAATGGTCATTGATTTCTTTTGTCACATCAAGACCCTCTACGAGGCAATGGTCATTGATTTCCTTATATTTATATCAAGACCCTCTGTGAGGCAATGGTCATTGATTTCCTTATATTTATATCAAGACCCTCTGCGAGGCAATGGTCATTGATTTTCTTATGTTTACATCAAGAATCTCTACGAGGCAATGGTCATGGTTTTTCTTTACATTGAGGCCCTCTACGATGCAATGGTCATCAATTTTTTTACATCAAGGCCCTCTACGAGGCAATGGCCATTGATTTCTTTGTATTATCAGTGTAACACCCCAATTTTGGGATGTTACGGAACGTTAGAAAATTTTTGCGTTTAGCAGAAAAGGAATTAACATTGAAAATGTACTTAATAAAAACTTTTAATTTAATGTAAGTTACATAGTTCAAACTGTCACTTTGTCAAAAACTTCCAATAACATTTGCAACCAAAAGAAAATTACATAATTTTTATTATCTGATTTAAAACAACTAAATAATTATAAAAACTCCCGAGTTCCCCCTAGCCTCTCGTCGATCTACTCCATACCAAAAGCTTCTGCATTATCATCTACTCCCGTATAACACACACGTTATACGATCATCGCACATACAACAAACATACAAACAAACAAATAAGGGTAAGCTAACCATAAACAATGATATTCATAAAAGAAATTCATAAATAAAATATGTCCAATAATACTCAACATCACATTCAAGTAACACTTAATCAAAATTCAATCAATCATGCCAAACCAAACATAGCATCACATTCATCCCAATTCTTTAAATATAGTGATTATAATCAACTTTGGTTTTTCGCAGCCTCTAAACCCCACAACAACATCTAGTTTCCTAGAACAGACGGTTCGATGTGTCCCGCTTAATGTAGCCAGACTGTCTCCCTTATCCCTCAAGGAATTATGAGTAAAAACGTTGATGCATTGCACATCAGGCACTATACTCGCAACGAGCCGAAATAAGGAGAAACATCTTTCCCCTCCCTACTGCTTCACACAGGTGAGAGAGTACAACACTTGAACCAATCCTCTACCACTTCTTCACACAGGCGAATAAGACCCACTGCTTCACACAGGCAAAAGAGTCTTCACTAGGTCCCTAGGTACGGAAAACCTCACACAATATTTAATTTCACAAAGAGCTCTTCAAGCAAGGCAAACACTTCCAACATACAACACATGAGAATTACCGATTGCCAACAACACACCACCACATCATGCATAGCAATAGTTCCATAACAAATACACACCACCACATCATGCTTGAAAATATAAAGTTCCATAACATAAACCCGTCAAGTTATCAAATAATACACCAAGCCACCATTTTAATTCTCTAACATGCAACTCGAATATTACATATAACCAAGAAAAAGAAATAGCATTGACATTGCAACTATGGGTATATAACTCACGTTCAACAAAATAACCATCACATTATATAAGCCAAAAAGTAAAGCCAACAACATACTCATCTCATCAATGGTCACCAACACACTAAAATAAAAGACAATTAATAAAATCCAATAAAAAGCACTAAACCAAAAGTATGAGAATTTAAAGAGAACCAAAAGTTGTCATACATGATTTTGAACATACAATATGAATTTATAAAAGCCACAAGTGGATCCCACATATCTAAAAAATTAAAGAACATTATTAAGTCAATGTGGGTCATGGTTGGAAAATCAAGGTTGCAACAAATAGAACACTAATATATGCACTTAGTTTTTTTTTTACGTAACCTTCTTAAAACATGAGAAACCTATACAATAAGTACCCCTACGTACAACAAAAATATTAACATATATGTGGCCCACCAATTCCAAAGTTAGAACCCACACATTTACGTGAGAGAGAGAATAGAAAAGAAGAGAAAAACTAATACATGACTAATTAATAAAACCAAAGAGAAACCCCATGCTATGTGTGATGAAAGAGAAAGTCAAGCCTGCACCATGAATTTACGTAAACAAATAATGCAAGCATTTTTAAGAAAGAGAATTTGTATTTTCATGTGGTTCCCACCCATGCATCCACTAACATGCAAACTTGAAAAACTAGATAGATGTAATTAAAGCAATGGTCAAAAACTCCAATGTACCCACATCTTTCGTAAAAGGGAAAATTAAAAGGGAAAATCAAAAGAAACAAAAAGTAACCCATGAATAAAACATAAGAGAAAAAGACCCGTAAGCCTAACCATCCAAGACTTAACCACTTCCCATCCAATCTTCACTACATGTTATGAAAGAGAAATAATCATGCTATAAAGAAAACAAGTGCAGAAAAAAATGCAGAACCCATCCCTGCACAAAGTTATAGCATGATAAATAAGAAGCTCTCCACCAACCCTTATGAGTCATGGTTCATGTGTATATGTTCGGTAACCCCATAAGAAAGTTTCCAGAAGATTTGGAAGGAAATCACCACCATAAAACAATGATGTCAGGTAATGCATAAAGAAGAGAAACCCAATTCATTTGATCTGCACCTATAGAAACTTGAAACAACCATGCAGTCCGTGGCATGCCTCATACGAGTATAAAGAATACTGCATCAACAACCCATTAAAGTTGCACCATATATAACAAGAATCTCAAACATTCACCACACTAATTTGACAGCACCAACCAATTCAAAGACTCATTCATTGAACAATCAACCAAACCAAAGAAATTGAAAACAAGTTTAGTTTCAAACAAAATAGAACACAAAGTTAACTTCCCCTACCTTGTGTAGAAGTCCCTCCAAAATACGCTTCTCTAGTCTACGAATACTGCATGTAGAGCCACCTCAACTTGCACACTTGTCTCCACTCTCAGCCCTTCCAAGTCTCTTGGTCTCTTTTCCTCCCCTTTCCCCTTAACTATACCCAAACTCTTTAACCTAAAGGTGTACCCTAAATATTTAATTAATATTTTGTAGATTTAAAAAAACAATATTTTGTTGGACGTTTTTTATTCACATGCAACAACGTTTCTGGTTTTTAAAAGAACCATAACAATAAAATAAAAACCAACGGAGGAGAGAGAAATAAAGGAAAATTGAAAGTTGAATGGAATACTGCACATGAATTTAATACGAACTGGTATAAACCCGTGCGTACACAGGCGTCTTTTAGGTTTTTGTGTTATTGTTATTGTGAGTATTTTGTTTAAATATTATATATTATATTAGTAAAAAATTAAATAAAAGTATTGTTATTATCGGTATAATTTATGTAAATTTATAAATATATCATTTAGATTTTGGTTAATTATGACAATCTGTTTCATTATATAATTATTCAAGACCATTGATTCGGTTCATTATATATTGATATAATCCATAGTTTACACAATACATAGTTTATAGTTATACTTAACTTATATTGAAATATTCAAATAATTACATTTGAGAATAAATTTGAAGGATGTCATTTTGGCGGTAAGGTATAGTAATCAGGTGTTTTGTGAACTTTTATCACGTGCATATTGTGAACTTTTGTCCCGTGCCAAAAGTATCGTCCACATATGAATAATCAACTTAAAGAAAAATGAAAAAATACAAACATATTGTGAGATGATATGGTCCCTATTAAAAGTTAGAGTATTGAAATTGATGTTAAAATTTTTAAACAAAAATACATGTAGATGTTGTTATTAACGTAGACATTGAATTTATAATAAAAGTTAAACATAATACAATAAATATGAAAGTATTATGGTAATTAATTTTGTTTTTAATACTCAATAAATAATAATAGATAAAATAAAAAAAATAAAAGTATATCTATAACAATATATAAAGATGATACCCTCTTTTATGTCCACTTTTTATTATTCTAGTTTTACCCTTAATATTATTTTTAAAATTAAAACATTTTATATATAACAATATATAAAGAGGAGACCGGTGCATATGCAGGAGTCATGTTTTCTGTTTTTTTTTAATTTTTAAAATAGATTTCATTATTATTATATATTAATAAAAAAATAATTTAAATTTTATTTTTATAGGATTAATTGTATATAATTATTAATTCATTATTTTAGCATATAATTGATTTAATTAACTATAATATATTTATTTTAGTGAAATTAATTAAAAAAAATAGTAGAAATAATAAGATTTGATAATAAATGTTTTAATATGATATTAACAGTGCAATAATGAATGTGGATTCTAGAATCTATTCATAACCCAAATAATAAGAAAAACAATTAATTATTTCAAAAAAATACTATTACAAAAAATTTAAAAATATCTTTATTGGAAGTTGTATTTGCATAAGTTTGAATATGCTCAAATTTAGTAATGTAGTAATACCAAGATATTTGCATTGCTTCTTGAACGGTCATAACTGTCACATTGTCATAACTGTCACATTATCTTGGAATGTGTTCATTTGTAATTCAATCAAAATAATTATAATATTGGAATATGAAACCATTTATGAGCCATTTATGTAAACTATTTAATAAATGTTTATTAATGAATTGGTAAATATAAACAATTTTAATCTTGGTATACGAAACCATTTATTAAATTTGTAATAATATATTAATTACTTGATTTATAAAAATTATTTTATTTGGAATATGTTTATAAAAAACAGAAGATTGTTAAGAGAAGAAGAATATTAAAATTTAATTGCTAATGAAGAAATACAAAATTGATAAACATTAGGGTATATATATATATATATATATATATATATATATATATATATATATTTTGATATGACTAACTAATTAAATATATTAAATCAAATATATATTCATAAATATAAAAACACTATATTAAATTAAATTTATACAAAACAGTGACAATTTACATCATACTAAAAACAACAGTATATTCTTTTAAATAATTTTAAATAATATAAAAAAATTAGAACATATCGATAAATAATATTTATCAAATAAAACCTTGATTAAAAAGATAATTAATAAAAAATTATATATTGAAGAATAGAACTTTCAAGAGTCATGACTGTTATTGCACTTTGTTAGTAAAAATCATTTCATAAATAAGAGTAAAAATAAAATAAAATAATTATTAATTAATAATAAAATGAAATATTTTTTCAAAAACAGCTATGGTATAAAAGTTGAGTAGCTGAATCTACAAGCTGGAAACAAAAATGAGTAAACCCTTATAAAAGGACATTCGGAAGAAGCAACTATAAAAGTAAAATATAATATCTTTAAAATGGAAACTGACACATATATAGATCATACCTTTTAACAGGAAAGAGAAATATGAGTAAACCTCTTTAAAAGGACTTGCAGGGAGAAGAATAAGAAAGATTTAGGAGCAATGAACAATGAAGAAAGAAGAAATCTGCTCATAATGAATACAACAAAATCATGAAAGAGTAAGTTATTGCATTAAATGGTCTTAAATAGATTTTATGTTTTCCATGCTATTAAATGGTCTTAAATACTAATTTAAGTTATCAGAAAAGAACTTCAACCTAAATACATAAAAAAAAAACAAACCATTAAAAAGGAAAAAATACAATTTCCATGAACAGAAAACCCAACAACAGATCATTCAAGTTTAACCTCGTAGACCCCATGTGAGGAACACCATTGGAACACCATCAGGAGGATGAGTTGGCTCATAAAACAAAAATGATTAAAATCAAACTGAAAAGATGGAAAAATAATAAAAAACAAACCTTTTAAAAATAAAACCTTTAATAATGATTTTTCATCCTTCTGCTTGAGAACTTCGTTTTGGATCTTCAAAAATCTTCGATATTCTTTTTAATAGAAGAAGAAAACACGAAAGAACATAGGGAAAAAAATAAGAAATGTTAGAAAACTCTAGAACACAGGTACTAAGAAAAATTGAAAACATAATATTAAAATACATATTTGGTAAAACATACAAAACCAAGCACCAAACACCAACGTACGAAACTCAGAAAACACAAACGCGAAATCTAAAATGGTCTCAAAACAACTGAGATAGAGAATCCAACCAAAAAATCAAACACACAAACAAACAAAAAATGGCATACCTCAGGAAACTAGGGGAACGAAGAAGAAGGAGTGCAGACAACCACCCAACACTACTTTACAAAGGTAGGAAATCTAGAGAAAGGAACCACGCAACAACACCCTTACAAAATAAAAAATTATAACAACCCAACTCTAACCTAACATTTATTAACAGATGGAACGTCCATCAACTCAGTGTACAATATTCCCTCCACCCAACAATCCCAGAGGCGGGAAAAGCCAAATGACAAAAAGGAAGCTGGACAGGAATTTTAACTCAAACAAAAAACGAAAAGGAAGCTGGGCAAGAAGGGTATAACGGTAAAATACTGATTCAAGTTTTTAAAACACGAAAAACTTCTTCAAGACACGGGTAATTGACCAAAAAACCTGTAAAATGGACAAGTGTCAATCGTTTAAGTTGGGGTATTTAGGTAATATCCAGAAGTCATTGTTTTCTTATATTTTAGAAGAGAGAGTAAACTTAAGAAAGTTTCATGGGCCCCAAAAAAAAAGAAGAGAAAGAAAAATAAAATAAACATAAACCATTAATTTGAACTCATGAACCTTCGAATCAGTGGCATGCACAACAACCACCCATCTACAAGCTTTCTTATAATATAAACCATATTGTGCATCCGCCATAAATCAATATTAAAATAATTAAAACCACTAAATGAACACATCCAGGATCGAACCCAAGAACCTGCATGAACATATTCACTCTCGAACCAACAGACCAATTACTTTCCCATGTTATTATACGCACACTTAGTTATATATATATATTCTCAATATTACATATAACATCAAAATTTAAAATAAATAAAACAATAACTTACATCACTTAAACAATTATTATAAATACAACAATAACTAAAACCACTCAAATAATATTGATTTCATATTTTATAATTTAATGACCTAATTAAATTAAATAAATCAACAATCTTAATCAATTCATTAATTTTTCCATGTGTTTCCCTTTAGTCTAATTTTTCCCGTGTCTTACAATCAGGACCCTCTACATGGTAATGGTCACCGAATGTTTCAAATATAGACTCTCTCCTTGGGATTGGTCTAATCTCTTGTTCAAAAAGTCAAATTTACAAAAAGAATATTTTTTTCGGATCGGGACCCTTTACATGGTAATGGTCATCGAATCCTTTAGATATAGACCCTCTCCTCGGGATTGGTCTAATCTCTTTTTCAAAAAGTCAAAGTACAAAAAAGAATATGGTTTTTCGGATCGGGACCCTCTACATGGTAATGGCCGTTGAATCCTTTAGATATAGACCCTCTCCTCGGGATTGGTCTATTGTTTTTCAAAAAGTAAAAAAATGTTGTGTCGAATTGGGACCCTCTACTTGGTAGTGGTTTTTGTGCTCTGATTTGTTAATGGTTAGAATCAATATTTTCGATCTTGATTGATATTTGCTCTGATTTGCTATGATTTGATTTCCATAATGGGTTGACCAATTTCTTCCTTATATTGTTCATTATAATCAAGGGTAGGATTGCAATTTGTGAATATAAATAGACAGTCTATTCCATGAAAAGGGACTGAAAAAAAAATATTTTCTACACTTCTTTAGTTCTTTCCAATCATCACTCCCACATACACATCCCCTTTTTTTATCTCTCTTTAAAAAAAAATTGTTCTTGTGGAAACAATAATAGAATATCAGGGAACACAAATCATAACTTACCCCAATCACTGACTTCTCAGACTAGTTACTCCTCGGTTTGGATGCATCTTCTTCTAATGTTTGTGAATTGGACCCTTAGGGGGTAACCTGCGAAAAGGACTCCGATGATCAAGTCAGCAAAGGCTCTCAAAGGTCAAATCACATATTAGCGAATTGATGAAAGCGTCCTTTTAATTGTTGAGGTCCACATGTATTTATAGAGCTATTTACTATGTTTTACCCCTTTAATGGGTTAGGGCCCTATTTATTCCGTTAGGCCAGTGTTCAGGCTTTGGCTGAGCCTGGGCCAGGCCCAAGTTCAGAGTTGACGGCTTTTACTCATGTGTTATTCTTGAAGTAGGCAGTGTTAGTCGCTATGTATGTGTTATCATTTTATGTGGCTAACTAACCATCTATTGTTTTTTATTATAGGACTAGTCTTAGGCGGTTTGGACCGGGTAGTTAGTAATATCGGTCCTAGCTGCCTAGGTACAACACAAAAACATATTGAAGGAGGTAGAAAATTGAAAGAAAATATTCGCTACACTTCCTCTTTCTCTTCCATTACCACCCACATAAACACACTAGCATTTTACCTTTGTTGGGAAAACAAGAGGGTGAGATTGATATAGAAGAGAACATATATCGAAAAATTTTGAAGGTACGTCATTGCCAAATTCTAATTCTTTTGATTTATTTTTTTCATTTTTCATTATATATATTTTTAATCATAAACAACTATTTTTTCATCTCTTTTAGTGTCTGTCCGGCCACTCGTGCTGCGTGACACCAATTTTCAAATTTATTTTTCTAGAAAATATATCAAAAGAACTAAAGGTAGAAAACAATTTTCTTTATTTAATTTTAGTGTCTGTCTGGCCGCTCGCGTCACGTCACTCATTTTCAACTAATTAAAAATACCAAAAAACATAAAAAAAGTTTTCAAAATTATAAAAAAAAATCAAATCAACAATTTCTAAAAGATTCTAAAGAACTATGTAACCCGTGATTCTCCATTGTGAATGGAGATACGTAGGAGCGAGCATTAATCCTCGTCGAGCCAAAAAAACCAAAAAAATATTTTTGTTTCTTTTGTAATTTAATTTATTATTATTTTTGGGAAAAATTAAATATTTTGAAAACCACATCCTTTTGCATGTTTAGTTAAAGGTACCGTCTTAGGACGGATGTTGAGGGGTGCTGATACTTTCCCCATGCGTAACTGACTCTTGGACCCAAAATCTGGTTTTTTGCAGACCTTGTCTTATCTTACTGGTTTTTCCGTAGTTTTCCAGAATAAACTATGGTGACGACTCCAAACTGTTGTTTTTGCAAATTTAATTTTTGGTTCGTTGTCCCGTCCCGATTTCGGTTGCGACAACCACCCATAATTAATTCTTACACCATTATATTAATTGGGTTAATAACTTTAAATTTTTGGTCTGTATTTCCATAATTAATTCTTTTAATTCCAATAATTTGGCATGTACCCCATAATCAACTCTTGCACCACTATTTTTGGGTTACTGATTTTAATACTTTCTACTCCTTTGTTGTTCATTTTTCCACCTTTATTCTATTTTGGACTTTTCATACACTCCCAAATGTATTAACCCCACACCCCTTACATTAAGTTTTTATTTTATCTTATGTACCTGCATTTTCACTAAGCACACACTTTGCTCTTTTAATTTCCTTATTTTAGGCTAGGAAGCATTTATCTTGTGCACCACGTGTTTCTCTTTATGCACATCATTCCCATGTGTATAGTTTTTCTCATTGCACCCACATACTCACTTAAGCACTCCTTTTTTTATTTCCAGTTTTACCTTTTTTCTAATTAAATCTCACATTTCCATAACGTCATTTTCAAAAATAATAAAAATATTTTAAATTGAAAAGTAAGAATAAATAAAAATTTAAAATTTTTTTCTTTATTTTTTCTTTTAGTGACCGCTTACGTCGCACGACACTTCTTTTTTTAAAAAACAATTATAATTTTTTTTTGTCTAATCGACCGCACGCGTCGCACGACACTCCTTTTTAAAATATAAAAATTATAGAATTGTTTTGGTGTCTATCGACAGCTCACGTCACACAACACTCCCTTTCAAAAATACAAAGTATAAAGATGTTTTTGGTGTCAACCCGGCTGCATGTGTCGCATGACACTCATTTTTAAAAAATGTCAAAACATAACTTTAAAAATTAAATATTCTAATCAAGTTTTTTTAAAGAACTACATAGCCCTAATTTCTCATCTTCATGAGAATACGTAGGACCAAAGTAAATTTGTTCAATATTTTCTTATTTATGGGAAAAATAAGTATTTAAAATAAACACATCTCTTTTGCAAATTTAATTAAAGGTACCCACCTTTGGACGGGCGCTGTAAGGTGTTAATACCTTCCCTATGCGTAACCGACTCCAAGACCCTAAATTTGGTTTTCGCAGACTTCATTTTATTTTTATGGTTTTCCATAATTTTCCAGAATAAACTATGGTGGCGACTTCAAAACTCTTTTCCCAAACCAATTTCTTTTTTATTCGTCGTCTCGTCGCGATTTAGGTTACAACACCTACTAACACAATATGACTTGATGCATGAAATATAAGAGAATGATTAAGTTCAAAGACTACTTTATATCCTTTATCACACAATTGACTTATACTTATCAAATTATGCTTTAAACCCACAATAAGGAGAACATCTTTGATATTGAATGAAGTTCCATTGCTTATGGTTCCTATTCCAAGAATTCTTCCTTTGTTGTTATATCCATAAGTCACCAACCCTTCATTCTGTAATCTCAATTTTTCAAATTTTTTAGTTGAACACTAGTCATGTGCTTGGAACACCCACTATCTAGATACCACAAATCCTTCTTTTTACTCTTCAAGACATGCAAAACAAATTTTGTATTATGTGGTACCCATAATGTAACATCCCTTCCGAGATGCCATGTGTGATTTAAAAATTTACAAAACTTCAAAATACAACCTTAGATACCATCCTATTAAATAGGAACTTTACAACCATTTTATTTATGAAAACCACCTATCAAAATGTCCTTTTAATAAAACTTTATTATCCAAAATAAAACATCATTAAAACTCAAACCAATTCGTTATAAGTTGTCAAGAAAACTTACTACAAATCTTTCCAAATGAAAATAATTCTCAAAATAGACAACTATTAAATCATAGTCTAAAAACAATTCTAAATGATTTTAAAATAAAACTCCAAAGTTTTTCCCTCGAGCTTCTCTTAGCTACGCATCTCCACTAGCATCTGCATCAACATTTGCTCTAATATAATACTCACATTATACGATCATCGCACAAACACAACAACACACAAAAGCAAGGGTGAGCTAACTAATGAGTGCTTATTTTTGCCCTCATTTAATGTTTAATTTTGGATTTTTAATTGAATTTTGTTCTTAAAAGATTGATTTAATTGGGATTTCTTATAATTGGGTTTATTGAGCATGAGATACAAAAAGATGTTAAAAATAAATTTTTAGTTGTATAAATGTTCTTTGGATATTTTGAGGTGTATTAGTGCAGCTGCAACTAAGTTGAGCTCATTGAGGTGTGGAAATAAATTGATTAAATCTTCATTACACCTTAAAGATAAATCCAAGAATACAAAATTATCAAAATCATAAAAATCCAAGCCAATCATTACATGAAGACGACAAGAAATGGACCTTGTGGTTTTCTCTATCTTTATGATAAAAGATAATTTGGGAAAAATATATCTTTAGATATTTTATTTGATATTTTTAAATAATTATGTTATTCAATTATATCATAAAATATCAAAAGGTAATAACTACCAAATCTTTTTAAATTTGATAAGATCTTCTTAAATCTTTTTAGATCCACAATAAACAAATATATGTTGAAGATATTAAATTATTTAGAAGATAATTTGAGGAGATTGCAAAGTACTTATTTGGAAAATTAATACAAATATTAGTTGGCGATAATTTATTATATATCTTTAAGTTATTAATTTATTTAATTATATTAGATATTGATATTATCAAACAACTATATTTGTCAAATAGTCTATATATCTCCAAATATTTTTAAATATTCATAATCACTATAAAGATAAACATTTATCTTTATCTTTATTTTAAAAGATATTTGAGAGATTTTAGCAATAAAAATGTTCAATACAAGTCCTATATAAAGAGACCAATGAGAAGAAGAAAAAGGAAGTTGGGAACTTTGGAGTTTAGGAACCCTTTAGGGAGGGCCTAATTTCATTCTCCATCTCTACTTTCTTCTTTTATTTTTATTTTACTTTTGCATCCCATGAAGGGATAAGTTTTAAGGGTTGGTTCCATTGTAATTTCATTATGGATTCTGAGGTTAGAATGAATAAATTGGTTTGCTCTTTTGATTCTTATTATATTTTATTTTCATTTATGTCTTTTGCCTTTTAATCAAGTAAAAGTAATGATTTTTACATTGTAGCAAGTTAGCACGCTATTAAATCTATATAACATATCAATCATATGAGTTCAAGGGTTTTTAATTTTAATTTAGAATGTACTTTGATTAAATTTAGAAACTTTCATGTGATTGAATGGATTTTTGCCAATGATTGAGAATGTACTTTAATTAGAGGTGAAAACTTTATAAATAGAATTAATCAAGAATGTAGTTTGGTTAATTAGCTTTTTGCTTGAGTTTAGAGGTAAAAGAATGGACATGATTAAGGATAGTAATATGTAATTGAGAATGTACTTTGGTTAAATTTACTATGATTAATCTACAAAATTCTTGCATTTGATTGAGAATTTACTTTGGTTAATAATGAGAACGCCATCAAATTAATTGAGAATTTACATTGATTAATTTGCAAATCTACAATAATAATTAATTGAGCAATAATATTTAGATAACCAATGATGGATCTATTTTGAAAAATCAGTGAATCAATCTATTTTCTTTATCATTGGTTTTATATCTTTTATCTTTCACCAATTTTATTTCTCTTATTACTTATTTTATTTGACTAACTCTTTTGTATAGTTTTTATAAGAAGTAATTTATTAGAAATCGATTCTGTGTTCGTTGGGAGACGACTAAGGGTTGACTTTACCCATATTAATCTTTTGGCTATTTTCTTAATAATATTGGAGTTATTATAGATAAGTAATATTAATTTGATCGCTTCACGATAATGTTATCACTAACGAAATAAACATCACCGAGAATATTAATTATATCACATTCTCTCCCATGCCATCCAATATATCAACCCATCATATGTTCCAAAACCACAACATGCAATCATCGACATATTACCACTTAGTAATATAAACGGTATGAAATTCTCTCATAACCAATCACTTTACCTTTATTGCGCAACAATGCCCATTGGAAATGCCATTTCCCCTACTTTCCATAGACTTACAAGCAACAACTCTACCCGCTTGACAAAGCCTTGGGTAAGAGCATTCTTCCTAAGCTCATGCTAAAAACTTATGGCTGAAAGAAACCCTTTTACCCTGGCTCAATAAAGCCCTCTGGGTAAAAGAACCATCTTGTCTTTATGGTTATTAGAGAATTCATATTGTCTTATCACACATATACAATATACATATCATAACTCATCACATGATCAAACATACCTCAACTCATCATGCAGTTTCATCATATCATGACACATTATACCTTAATACACATATATGATCATACCAAACCCTACAAATGTATTCCAAACAAGCACAACACACAACCATAATTCTTACACCAAAGTTCCTAAGCAAAATTTATCATTACAAAACCAAAAACACTGCAATAGTGTGTGACATATTTCTCAAACTACAGACCTCCAATCGACAATCCCACTAGTCAAACCAAATATTATCATGTTACGGATTAACTTTCCAAATTTGAGCTGAATCCAATGGTTAACGAGTCGGGAAAGTCAATTTTACTAAAATTGCACAAACCAGAAAAACACATTTGCCTAGAATACGAAACACAATGTCAATAAGACTTCATGAGACATTTCTTAAAATACAAACCTCCAAACAAAGACCACACCATTCAAATTGAAGAACAACATGTTACCAATCAATTATCAAAATTTCAGCTTAAGCTAACGATTAACGAAACGGGAAATACAATTTTACCAAAACTGCACAGATAAGTAAATACATACTCGCCAAAATACGAAAACTAACGTGAAACACATATTTTAGTCACTTCAAAGGCACCCAAATAAAAGAAATACCAAATGACCATTCACCATGCACAAACATTCACAATACTTTATTCCTTACCTTTCAACCTTCCATTTCATGCACATCAGTCACCGCTACATCACAACAAATTCAACCAATTTAGAATAGAATTGCACCTAATAGATTCATAACCCTTAGTAAACCTTACCTCAATCTTTCACAGCCTACACTCCCACTGCACCATAAAATGCTGCATTTACCATTTCATGATACTCAATAAAATGTACTCAATTATCTATTAACCATACTCACAATGAAGCATACAAAATAATTGGGTATATAATTTTACCACCAAACAATGCCAACATCATATTCACATCATCAAATTCAATCTTAAAATACCAAACTATATCACACCCATCATATACCAATAATCCATACCACAACTATAAGTGCACATGAACATGAACCAAAATCAATGAACTTACCTCTTATACGCAAATTCTGCCACCAACAATTTCTCAACACAACTTTCTAGTGTCTATACAACAATATTTATCCAATGTCATCAAAAATTCATATTAAGAACTAAAATTTTCCTATATCCTAACAAACATAACAGATCATCATATCAACTTAACATTAAAAAAAAATCTTTCTAACCACGACAATAAAATTTCACCATACCAAAACAAATTCTTAGACCACCCGTTCTACCACCCAAAGAATACACCTTAAAACAAAATTATTATTTCACCTCAAGAGAATCCAAGCTTTCCACCAACATTATCACGTTCTTATTTTTATCTCATAGTCACAAGTAATATAACAAAATGATCATAGAAACTGAATATTCCCCTTTGTAATTCCATATTCCAACTTTAAAAAGATACTAAAAATTTCACTACACGTAGCCACAAAATAATAAGAACAAGGTGTAGCTCTCCTTACATGGAATACTCTAGAACAAAGATTCTTCCTTCCAACAGAGAATTTATGCCCTAAAGTGACCTTCTCCTTCTTCCCTTGTCTTCCACTCACAAATTTTTCCAACTCTAGAATAAGAACAAGGTGTAGCTCTCCCTACTCTAGAATACTCTCTCTATTATTGCATGTTGCTCTACCACACCACACATGCCAATTTTTAACTTAACTAAAAAAAGCCTTATATTTTCTCTTAAAATTTAAAGTTGATAACTATCTCCATTCAAAATATTTTTTTACTTAATTTCCCTTTTTAATAATACATTTTAAAATAATAAAACAATACAATTAATGGCTGCACCAAAATAAAAATTATTTTGACCACCTGTTCATTTTTTTTACTCATAAAATAATTAAAATTAAATTCTTAATATTTATTTATGCACTTTAAACACCTTAATGAGCAATTATTTTATGTGCCTATGACTAGATTCAAGGAACCTAACTTCAACTCTCCACCTTTCCATGACTACTAGAAATTAATAAAATAAAACCAATACATTTTGCTCTACCTAAGTTTCAAACACACAACCACCATGATCCAAATAGCCACACCAAACTAAATAGACTATCACATTTATCTTGTCAACTACATGTACAACAAACATTATAAATAATATTTAAATCGGTGATGAATTCAAAATAAATTATAAAAAAAATTATAGAATATAAATCACTCCAATTACACACAAACACTTCCAAAACAATTATAAAACAATATTTAAAATAAAAATACTCCAAATTCACATATCAAGTATCAAATCTTTAACCACCAACCCATGAAGGCTCTATCCAATTGTACTAATGGCTTTCTTCTGAGGGACTCTATGAAAACGCAAGGTGGAAGTTCCATGGATGATGGAAGGTTGTGCGGAAGCTAAGGGATGAAAAGGAAAAGTGTCTCAATTTTATGGTGTGGTGTTTAGTGAAGGTTTCCTAAGAGAGGCAAGACCAACTCTAAGGAAGGAACCTAGAGTGATTCTAGAGATAATTCCACTCTAAAGTGAGCTCAAACAAGAGAGGTGCACCAATTTTGGAAAAAATTCATTTCTCAAATTCAACCTTCAAAATACATTAGTAGTGACCTTTATTTATAGGAGCAAGTTGTCTTAAACCTAGATGAGCAAACCCATAAAAATGTCATCTTGGAAAACTTGGAGAGTAAGTTAGAAATCCTCTCCAATGAGAGGTGGAGATGTGGCAATTACATGAGAGAATCCTCTCCACTCATGGAATGACACATGGCAACTAATTCTAGAAAAATCCTCCATTAGGAGAGTGACACATGGCCACTCAAGCCTTCCTCATCAAGTTTAAAGACTTATTCTTTGACCCCTTGGTCAACCATCATGTGCACTACCTTTTAGTCAACCTTGGGCCGTGACCCAAGTTTACTTTGGTTGACCCACTTTCCTACTCTATTTTGTCTCATTATACAACGCCTAAAATGAAATTTCCTATACTAGGCATTGGCCCAAGCTATAAGGCCTTGAGATGATTTTCATCATGTACTATACTTCACTTTTGTAAAATTATTTATTTATTTATTTAAATAATACTCCTTATTTATTTATTTAAATAATACTCCTCGCGTACAATTATCCCTCTTGAAAAATATAATTATATTTCTTAGGTCTTACCTTCTCCCCAACCTGGAAACTTTTGTCCTCATAAATTGTACTTACCATAAAAAAAAATAGATAGGGTCTTCCTCATGTCTTCCTTTAGTTCTGAGTTGACATCTTTTAACATCAACTCAATTATTCATATACCTAAACTTATTCTCTTAAGAGCTCAAGAATCCTTTCAATTATTCATCAATATATCAAAAATATTATCATCCACAATTGAGCATAAAATAACAATTGACCACAAATTTCCCTTCATACATCAATAATCAAACATCACAAAATTTCAATTACCTCAAACTAATGCTCAAATTTAAATCCTAAAATTCATCCTTTAAACCTTATTTTCATAAAACCCTTTTTTCACAAATTATTATTCACCGATACTAATTTCAAAAATTCTCAAAACTTTCCAAAAATAGTAGATATCCACAAAACTTTATTTATCATCAACCATTCATTCTCATACAACAAATTCATCCCTTACGCCATTAATCAAATTTCCGAAAATTCACTTTCACCAAAATCATTCAAAACATTACTATAAACTTAAACCTCCTCATTTTGTTAAAAATAATAACTTTTTTTCTAAAAATCCACTAATATTTAGGAACTAATTATTCAAATTGGTGCACCTAATAAAACTATTCCACAGTAGGTACCTCCCCCAAATCTAATCACTGCACAAAGCTCAAATTAAAAACTCACAAGTCATCTTATTACCAATATATATATATATATATATATAT
>Ga0214544_1005383_pt1 | contig 24835 bp, 10 predicted proteins | sample CNSS3metaG_FD_160074 | JGI IMG/M metagenome (GOLD analysis project Ga0214544, IMG submission 160074) | Root nodule microbial communities from cowpea collected in UCLA plant growth center, Los Angeles, California, USA - CNSS3 | ecosystem: Host-associated > Plants > Roots > Nodule | place: USA... | reverse complement strand
AAATAAAATATATATATATATATATATATATATATATATATATATATATATATATATATATATATATATATATATATATATATATATATATATATATATATATATAAAATGTTAATGGAGTAAAAATGAAATAAAACTTAAAACAAGTAGTTAAAAGTAAAAGAAATAAAGATCCACAAAATGAGAAAGTGCGTAAAATAAAAAGTAAGAGATGTGTGTGTCGTAATCAATATATATAAATAAAATGTTAATGGAGTAAAAATGAAATAAAACTTAAAACAAGTAGTTAAAAGTAAAAGAAATAAAGATTCACAAAATGAGAAAGTGCGTAAAATAAAAAGTAAGAGATGTGTGTGTCGTAATCAAAATCGTGACGAAACGGCGAATAAAAAAAATAGTTATCTTAAAAAACCAGAGTTTTGAGTCGCTCGTAGTTTATTCTACAAAATTACCGAAAAATCGAAAAGATAAGATAAAGTATATGAAAATTGAATTATGGGTTCGAAAATCGGTTACACATATATAGGTAAGATGTTAACACTTTACAACACCCGCCCTAAGACCTTTTAATTAAATATGCAAAAATATATGTGGTTTTAAAAATATTTAATTTTCCTCAAAATAAACAAACACGGTTAAAAAAGAAACAAAAGATATTTTTTATGGGTTCAATAAATATGTACCTCGTTCATCCAAAATAGAAAATCAGGAAAAATGTAGTTCTAAAAAAACTATTTGAGAAAATGATTTTATTTTTCTATTTGGTAAACCCGACAAGAATATTGATCTTATTTCTACGTATTTCCATTCATAGTGTTATAATGAAAAAAATAGGGATCATAGAGTTAGGGGTGGAGCATAAGAGGGGCAAAAGTGGACCATCTCACGAGCCTTTTGTATATTCGTTTTTTATGAATATAGAAAAAAAAATTGTATTATGTGTTTTTTCATAACTAATTTTTATTTGTGGCTTGATTATAATGAATTTTTCATTTAGTATTTATGTCTCAATTTTTTATTAGAATATGATAAAAAAATTTTAGTCTTAATTTTTTTTTTAAAAAGGTATGTTGATGAAGAATAAAAGAACAAATTCATATTTTAAAAGTATAAAAGGAAAACTATTCGTAAAAATGAAAACTGGACAGATTCAACTTCCTCACATATTTTGGAATTTCTGATGTAGAATTCATTATTGATGTACTGCATTTTGACTTTCCTTAAATCTTGTTCAATTTTACTTTTGCCAAACATTTATATAGTGCATTTTGATGAGGATGAATTAATATTATGAATTTAACTTCTTCCAGACTTAGATCAATTTAATTTTTCCCAAGCTTAGATCAATATCACTTACTTCAATGCTCGGATTAAGGTGTCATTTTGAACATGTTGGGACTAATATCAACATAATCAAACTAATTCATTTCTTCATTCAATAATAGTACAAAACAGATTGGACTTTAAAAAATTACACACAATAACAGTACGAATAATACAATAACAACACACAGTACGAATAATACAATAACAACACAAGTGAACCCTATTACTAATTGCAGCCTCTTCTCAACAACCTTCAATGACTTCTCCAAATCATTAATCTACCTCATTTGTGTCATGATGATGACATCCTTTTCATCAACACCGCCATTTGAAAAATTTGCAGCCCACATTATTGGAACCACCACTCTGTAAATCAATAAACCAAAAATTAAAACCAATTTATTATTAACACAAAAATAAAAACAGATTGTACCCAAAATTTTCTACCAATATTCTTTGGAGTTCTTGTCATCCTCAAAGCTGCCATCTCTCCGCAGCTACAAATCGGGGTTAATCCATTTCTCGTTGAACCACCAACAGTGCACGAAGTGATACATCACAGTTGCCTCCAACGATTACAACCAAAGGTAAAGGAAGAAGATTGGGACCGTAACATACCTATATAATGGGATTGCAGGAAGAAGAAGATTGCGACAACACCAATTGGGAATGGAGAAACAAGATTGTCAAAACTCGCCAACTGCCCAAACATTCCTTACCAAAATCCTAGCTCACTTATTTATCCCCAAATATCTAATTAGCCATATGTACAGCACACGTAACACACCCTAATACAAACCGTGCCACATGTACAATGCTCCGTTAATGATTTAAACGGCATTACAGAAAATGACCAAATAAAACACGAATTGCGAAAATGAGGACCATTTTAAACATTCGATAAAAATGATGACCATTTTAAACATTCTGTCAAAATGAGGACCATTCGCAACAAACACTACGAAAATGATGACCAAAAAGGTATTTAAGCCTTTATTTAATATGACAAATTAATATCCCTTATTTAATATTAAAGTTATCATAATAAACCATAAATTAATTTCTTTAATAAGATTCATAAATTAAGTTTTACTTAAATGAAATATATTTCACATCACTTTAATCCCAAAATCTCAAAGCAATGATGTTATGAGTTTTTATTTTTATATAATGTTTAATTTTGTCTATTCAATCCAATGTAAAACTTTTTGACTCACACTTCAACTATTCCCAACAATCTCCTCTCAAGGGTGAGTCCCTTGTTTTTTTTTTATATGATATATATGAGTGACCCTTTTTGGTTATAGTTATGTGGTCAGTCACTTCGGTGACCCCTTTTTTGTTATAATTATACAGTCAGTCACTTCGGTGATCCTTTTTTGTTATGGTTATACGGTCAATCACCCCGAACCATCGACTTTGATATCAGTGTTGGATTTATATATTTTTTTATATATTTCGGTTATATATGGGTTATAGTTATGGTCATTGAAAGATTATGGGTTTATGTATATATACATTGGTTTTACACATATATAAGGTATTTGACACCATTTTAATCCCAAAATCTTAAAACAATGGTGTTATGGATCTTTATTCTTTTATAATATTTAACTTTGTCTATTTTATCCAATATGAGATTTTTTGACTCACACATGAACTATTTTCAACACATTTCAATAATTTAAATGCTTATATAGACGTATGTGGTGAATAAAGGATTACGTGTTTGATAAAGAGCAGAAGTGTTCTCTAGCCTCCCACGCCACTAGCTATACGTGAGAATTCTGGATCAGCAAAATCCATAGCTCGCTATTATATTATTTTAAATATCTCTCCTTACAAAATTCTTTACTTATTTGTGCATTAAAAAAACTCGTTAGATGCACTATCTTCTATTCTATACAATTATTTGCCTTTTAAATCGTATTTATATCTTAAAAATATTATTTTAAACACTAAAATAGTCATTATCTTACTTAAATGTTTTTTCTCGTATCATAAAATTGGACCGTTGTTGTAGTGGACTTGGCGACTCAATTTTAAAAGTTACTTTTGTTATTAATAAAAAACTCTGTAACACAGAAACGTTACTACATTTCCCTAAATACAAATTGTAGTATTTCATACAAATTCATTCACACCGTTCCTAGTGTGAAATAAAGATTTTAACAAAACATATTGAGTAGGTTAAATAAAAATAAAAACAAATATAGTAATAATTTATAAATAGTGAAATAGATGTTACGTTAATTTTAATTTAATCGTTGATCGTGTAGTATAAGTATGGGTTAACAAAATATTTAAAAAGTTATTTTATAGTACATATAATATATTAGTTGGGCTTAACAACATCAAAATAGGGTGTTTTTTAACAGTATTGCGCTCTACTTTGGGTTTTCTTTTATATTGATGCTTATGTGTTTTTGGTTTCACTCGTTATTGGGCTTTGGAAGATCGTCGTCATTTATCCTTTTAAGTGTTGGTATTGAGTAAAAAAGTATTAAAATAAAAAAGAAAAGGTAAGGAGATAAATGATTATCTCAATATCTGTTATAAATCATTAATATTTTATTATGATTTATGTATCTTAAATTTATTATTCTCCTAATGATATTTCTTCTAAATTAAGTTTTACCCAAATTAGTATGAACCCTAATTATGATTTTAGGAATTCTTTTATTAAATTGGCATGAACCTTAATTATATTTTTATCTAAATTAGTACAATCTTAAATTATGAAATTTAAAGGTCGTTGTGTTTTCTGCTGAAATGGTAAAATTTATGGATATATTTTGGGTTGCATTACAAATTCTGCTACACATAATGAATTAGTTGAATAACCTTGATTTAGATTAGAAATTTGAATACCTTTGTTCCGTGAATTCAATGATTTAGAAATATTAGAAATTGAAAAGTCCATACGTAAATCACTTTATAAAAATGGTTTAAGTAAAGAAAATGAAGAACTTTTTATTTAACTAGAAAATTATTTTTTATATAAAAAAAATTAAATTTGGCACCCCTACAAATTTTATTCATGTTTCGCCACTATTCGTATCTTGAAAATTGATAAAACTGGATTCTGAAAGCCGGTAACACCGAGTTCTGAAAGCCGGTAACTCCGACTTCTGAAAGCCAATAACTACAAACCAAAAGAATACCAGTGAAATTATAAAAAGGTTGGGGCTGTAGGAAGAAAAATTGGGGGTGGAGGAAGAAAAACCCTTGAGTCTCGGATTATTAGACTCTCGACAATGTATCTTTTCTTTCTCTCGTGGGACTATTTCAACAAATCTAGCAAGAGGAAATTTAGAGCACTCGTTCTTGAAGTCTTCTTTTTGAAGTTAAGTTTCTCAATGATGTTTTTTAAGTTAGATATTCTTAATGAAGTTTTTTTATAACCAAATTAGTATTTTTCAAGTTGAATTATTTGAATCGGGAGATGTTGGATCATTCAGTTTATGAAGTGTAACTAAATGAAAATGAGGAAAAAAAATCTTTTAGTGGTCGTAAAAATGTATTGATAAATCAAAATCATGAATATATTATTGATAGTAAAAATTTGTCAATAAATTGTTTATCGGTACATTTTACTGACTCAGAAAAATTTATTGATATCAACAACAAAAATTCATCAACAATTGTTCATCATTAAATAATTGACAATTTTTTGATTATATTTTGTTTTTCTTTTTCATATTTTTGTTTTTCTTTTTCCTCCTCTCCTCTTCTTTCTTTGGCTCTATTGCTTTCCGCCTTCTCTTCATTTTTTTTTCTACTTTTCATCCGTCCCCAATTACATTATAACAATTTGGATTTTGTGGTAAAATTACCGTTTATTTTATAATATATTTACTGAAAAATTTTATAAAATTCAATTAACAACATATTTACTAACAAATTTTCAAAAAAAATTAATTATTGACAAATTAAAAAAAATCACTACCAACTTATTTAAGAAAAAAAATTCAATTAGTGGTGAATTTATTGCGAATGGTAAGTCTAAAATGAAAATTTGATATCCATTTATCAAATAATTTATTGATAAAAATATCTATTATTAATAAAAATTCTAAATTACAAATAATTGTTTTCAATTAATTCTTTACTAGATATTTTGATAAGTAATTAAAATTTTAAAATTTATGGATAATTTAGCATGATGATTTCCGGATATCTAAATGTTGGATTTTTTTTTATGTGTTTGTATCTTACTTTTAAATCACACTTTTATTTTGAAATTGAAGAGTTGGTAATTTCAATTTAGTTTGACTTAGTTTCGAGTAAAATTCTTAAGTTTGTGAATATGTCAACGTATGATTATTTAAATTGATAGTTGTTCATATAGATAAAATCACAGTATTAGTAATGCATGATAAAAGAATATATATATATATATATATATATATATATATATATATATATATATATATATATATTATGATTAAAAGAGAGATGAATTTTCTTGGTCTAAAATTTATAAATTTTCAAATACACGTAAAAGAAATGGGTACACATTAAGAGAAAGAAATAAGGCAGTGTATGTAGTAAAATTGTTGGTGTAAATACAAGAAGCCTTCTGTTGTATTTGTCCGAATAGCTTTATTCTCAAAGCCTTCGGTTGCTGTGCTTAGCATCGGCCTGACGTTTTGCCGAAACAACTAATTACTACTTGTACCCCCATATTCATCCACTCTCACTATTTATAAAATTATCATTCTACCTTTCATCAACCGTGACTTCCGAATTATTTCAAAATAAATTTTCCATAATATATGAGTGGTGCTTTCTGAAGCAGAAATTCCTAAACAAGATTTTCTGAACAAACTTTTTAGAGCACATGGAATAGGATTTTCTTTGGAAGAGTGCAATAAAAAAACGAGAGTGTAGTGGAGGTGCAGTAGAGAAGAAAATGAACCAGTGAGAACAGCTGCATGGTACAGCAAATAAGGGTAATTTAGTCCTTTTAATGTTAAGATGGGAGCGCAAGTAGTAATCCTTGGGTGCAGGAAGAAAAAACCATCAAAGATTAATATTAAAATGTGATGAGTTTTTAAAATTATTAGTCATGAATAAAATCAGTAAACATTTTGTATTTGATAAAAAGAGAGAAAAAAAAAATTGATCACAGATATTGCAGGCATTGTTGTTGGTTACTTTGTTCCACTCCAACTTATTTTCTTCACAGACTCTCCACATTGCACAGTAAAACCCACTTGGGCAATGGCAAACACATAATATTGTTTGCAATTCACATGCCTCCTTTACCCACCATTCAATCTTCTTATAGAACAACTCACGTAATCATGGGGTTTTTAAGAACTATTTGTTATTCTTTAATTATTATTATTTTATTATTGTGTTGCCAACATGCCATTATCCCCAATCAACTACAATCAACAGTTTAATTTTCTCCTTGGATTGTGCTAACATGCTCTTTTTGTTTACACTCGCTGCAAGACGATAAAGACAAACAACCTTTTCTTCAAATCTTACCACATAAGCGTCCCCAACACTAGGAAACATCTCTCATATTATAGATTATATTAAGTTAATAACAATAATAATAATAATACACATTGTAGCACTTAATTAACAATCTATTCTTGGTGTGCCCACCACATCCATATGTTCCGTGATTGACTCGTGTGACATGGGTCCATCTTCTCAAACTCTCATTCGTGTGTCACACGTGAGGCTACCACAAATCAAAATGATGCATAACGTGCACATTCTCTCTATTTTCAGTAATCTTATCTTTCATCTTCATATGGATGAAAAGAAAACACGAGCAGTTATGTATTATGATTGATGGGAGGGAAAGTTTTAGGGTTTGTCGGCATTGTTAAATCTCAACTTTCTTCAAGGCGTATCCATATTCAGGTCTCAATTTTTGACTATTATTGTAGCGGACAAGGTTGTGACGCTGGGCCCTGTGCTCGTTTAGACCTACTATGTTGTTTTTTCCCGTCAAAGGTAACATACACGTCACTTGTATTTTGTCAATATTTCTTCATCCCATTCGTGTTCCTATCGTTATCATTGAAAATACCCACATAAGATTAACAATTTTTATATATATATATTTTTTTTGTGTATGAAAAATTCCATCTTCTATGGCTAGATTAGGTATTGTGCGGTTCTACGTAACTTTTAAATATTCAGTATCCATAAAGTGGAGGTGTTGGTGATTTGATAGGAGCAATAATCAACACAATTAGGACCTTAATATGTTCATATATAGTTCTATAATCATAGAAGAAGACAAGACATCCCTATAGGGTGGTGGGTTTAATATTTCTTTCTATCCTTTCAGAAAGAGAAAGGCTATGATAGCTGAAATGCAAAAACCTCAAATGTGAAAGGACTTGCACTTTCTATAGATAAACTAATTATTATATAACACGCTTACAACCAATAATGGAAATAATCGTATCAACTTAATTTGACCAATAGATAAACTACTCTCTTGTTTTTCTGTTTTTGATTTTAGACTCTTTCGTTTTTCATACATATGGATACTACACTAGGCCCGTCTTTCATTCATTTGAAATCAAATTAACTTTAATATCATATGTTAATACACTTTTAATTATAGATTATCAGGATTTTCATATTAAAATTAAACTTACACGATGTGGATTAAACTTTATTCAGTAACGTGTTTTTGAACTAAGCGTACGGTCTCCGTTTTTTGGTTATGCTACTTTGCGTATTTACAATAAGTTTAGCAAAATAAATTTTTGTGGTATGTAGTGGATAAGACGAACTAATTTATCACAAAAGTGTTGTACTATGGAATGATTAACAATATTGGCATGTGTAATTATTTGATGAATGATGAAAGTAATTAGACTGCTCATTACATTTAATTAAAAGAGTGGAGAAGAAAGAGGCGAAACCTAGTTTAATAGAAACATTAGAAAGTGACAAATTTGAATTGCGAATTTATGATACGTCATTATATTTTAATAGAAAAAAAGCATCTTTTGAACTAGCGAGTTAGAGTATTGTGTTAATGAGGTGCCTGAGATAAATTTGCAAACTAATTGCGTTGCGAAGCTAGTCATAATTTTGTAGGTGACATGTCTTTAAGGTTAATTAATTAGCTTGAAGGTTAAGTCATTCAATAAAGAAGTGTATATAAGCATTGCAGATGATTTATTATTATTATTTAGTTTTTATCTGGGAAAATGTGTTGAGTCTTTTGAGAGGAGATCACCGAAAAGATATAATACCAATGAGCATGAGTCCAATCCATATATAAGGTATTAACACAACTCTTAACCCAAAACTTTAACGCGATGAGTTTATGGGTCTTCATCTTTATCTTTATATGGTGTTCAACTTTCTCATTTTTATTCAATGTAAGACTTAAACTCATAATTGAATTTCCAACACATTATTTGAATGGTTAGGTGAAGCTAAAGGGAAAAAGAAGTTGTGGAGGTATTTTGTTAGGAAAAGAAGGCATAATAATGAGGGAGTCTAGGTTTTGAATGATGGAAGGATGTATGTGAGGTATGCATAATGCATGTGGTATATATGTGTGGATTTGTGATGATTGATATTAGGAAGATGTGTTGGGTGGCATGGCATGAAAGAATGAAAAGGAATGAAGATGATGACGTGTGAAAGTAAGTGGTGGTTGAAAGAGGTGATAAGATGGTGTTGGGAAATAGGGAAACAAAATGGGACCCTTATGCACTTCAAGGGTCGCTCTCAATGCCTTCCTTTTAGCCCGTCAAACCTCCAACACCACCCATCATTCTCTCACACCCTTCCATACATAAAGAGAAAACGTCACTGCCACGCTCTTCTTCCTTTCTTTCAGACTAACTCTACCATCGCTTTAATCTCTTCCCAAAATCTAACTATGAATTCAAAATCTCATCTTGTTTTACCAATTATCAAAATTAATAATAATATTTGAACTAGGGGTCAATTTTTATGGAAGAAAATATGTGTAGGGGTCGTTCTAAAAAAAACGTTAAACAAAGCAAATTGACGTGCATGAATTTTGCAACTTTATTTCTATAGTTTATTCATTATCAATTCAGGTATTAAAAAAAAAAAGACAAATTCATTCGCTTTTCCTGAAAAGTTGCACCATTTTTTCTACGAATCATTCATAGTGTTGGCGAACGATTAGATACCTTGGTGGATCCAAAACATTTCGGTCACTGTGACGATTAACTTTTTCTATATTATATTCAGCGCCTTAGTAAAAAAAAAATTGTTTGGTGGAAGATACATAAAGAAAGTTTTAACCACTGGATGCATTAAGTGAAATTTGCAACTAATGTAATATGTAGAAACCATTTTAGTATATCTATAATCAGTGATGGTTTTTTTTCTTTATATTATAGAATACCTTTATTTAGCTGGTTGTGCACTCGAGTTAGAGAGCAAGAAAAGGAAAAGTACTTTTAAATAAAGACTTAATTAATGTGATTACTTAATATTTTCTAACCATCATTAATGCAAAGTCAAAAAGATATTTAAGAAAAAACATAATAGATTATAAATTATATAAGTTTTTTCTTTATATTTTTATTTCTTTCAAATATAATCATTTCAAATGCAAAACTAATAACACAGGAACTATGTACGATTTGGGATGAGTTGATGATTAGAGCAATAAGCTTGTTTCTTTATTGCTTTAGCCATGATAAATCAGATTTTTAATATTATAAAAATATTTATATTATATGACTTAAATATATTCGGATGCTAAGTTTGGTAAAGATAAAAAAAATAAAATATAAATTGATTTTTATTACATTGAAAAAGAAAAAGTAAGAAACAGATAATCTAATGTACACATTTGAAGGTAAAGATTAGAGTATATGAAAACACATTTTTGTACCTTTTGTTTTGTCTGTGTATTTCTTGACGTTAACGTATCGTAAGAAGTAGAATATATAATTAGGTCGTGCAGAGGGACGTGACTTTTGGTGCAACAAGCTATGTTTATGTCGCACCGCACACTGGATATATACCAACAGTATCTTTTTGTTGAAACTTGGAAATAATAGTTGTAACCCAAAACAAGGAAAAGAGTGAGAAAAAGGAAGTTTAGTGGAATATGTGAACGTGACAGTAAAATTTTTGATTTTGTTGAACTAAATAAAACCTATTTCCTTAAGGGACTTTCAAAAAAAGTTAGGCAAAGAAGATCACGTATCTTGCTGAGCAATTGAGACTGGATCTTGTTGTCTAGTACTTCTCTTTGTCCTTTCAATTGCATACAGCATCGCATGATATGGTTCTGTCACCATATGTTAGAAGAAACAAAATAAACTTAGTCATATAATATTTTTGATGAAAGAAAAGTGAGCGGAGGAATACTTGTGCAGAACAAAAGAAAATAGAAAGAGGAGGCACAGGTACCAAACATCATTGATTTGCACGTAAGAATTGGGTTTTACTTGAGAAATAATCTTGACATAATTAATGATTCATTGTTACTCTTAATTATTCATTATTACCTAGTCGAAAGTTTTAGCAAAAAAACACCAAAGTCCAGAAGGCAGTGGAAAATGCAAGCCACTTAATAAGGACAGCAGTAATTATGAGAAATGAAAACCGGAAAAGTAAAGGGGAAATGTCCGAAGGAATTGCAAATACCTGGTGATATAAATAATTAATATCTACCGTTTTGGTAGGTTCAAATCACATAGTTTGTGGACCATCCGACATGGGTGGTCTCAACTCACAATCAATTATGTTACTTCAAAATTAGTAGGTACTCTAATAGGAAAAAAAAACTATGTGCCATTCAATTCAATGCACTAACTCAACTACGTTTCACTAACCATTGTACAAAACTCTCTCTGACCTCAGCTGCTGCTATAAAAAACTTCATTAATATATTAATAATTGCTTATCATTTTGGCTTGGTCCAAGTCCACGTTCTAAATGAGTACTTCAAAATTAAATAAAAAACGAGGTTAAAAAAAATTACATACTTTACAACTCTTCTTACTATGTTTACGATCCTGATCCATATTTACATGTTTAAGAAATTATGAGCAAACACAAGCTAGGTATGAGTTACCATATATATAAGGTATGTGTGGGTTTTAGTTGCAGACACGAATGCTTTGTCCTTGAGAGATTCCAAAGTAGGGCAATCCATGAAGGCAACACTACGATACTTAGCAGGCATTGCTGGCCCAAGTGGTTTCGGCTCAAATTCAACAGCTGAACAAGTCACTCAAGATTTCTCTTCCTTGCTCCCTTCAAATCTAACCGCTCTCATCACTGGTAAGTCACCATACAACAACATCACATGTATCATGAAAAATGGTTACATATCACGGTTCCAGTTGCACTTGTGACCGTTTGTTTGTGGTCTATAATTAAGAATGAAAAACGGTTAAGGTTTTCCTTTCTGTTTTTCAAGAATCTGATCAGAGCGATGGTGTTGTCCATCACTTAATTGAGAATATTCGTGAAAACTTTCTACTCGCCACTTTCTTTATGATATTATATATATGTGTAGCCATAAGCTGTTACAGTGTCACCAGCATTTTCATTTGTACTTGCTGAATCTACATTTGTTTTGTCAGTGTCAGACATCTCTATCCACACGCTTTACCTAAACAAATGTCTTGTTGTTTTCAAAGTATGTGGGATTAGCTTAATTAATGAAGCTGTAATGTGTGGTTGAATTTTGAATTGAAGGTGCGACTTCTGGAATTGGAGCCGAAACAGCAAGAGTGCTTGCAAAAAGAGGAGTGAGAGTTGTGATCGGTGCGAGGGACTTGAAAAAGGCGAGGGAAGTGAGAGAGAAAATCCAAAAGGAGAGTCCTCATGCTCAGGTTATTCTGCTGGAGATCGATCTCAGCTCTTTTGCCTCTGTACAGAGATTTTGCTCAGAGTTTTTAGCTTTAGAATTGCCCCTTAATATTCTCATGTAAGTTTTACTTTTATCATGTTTTTTCCTTCATTTCACCACATAAGAACTAAAAGTTGGAATCGAATATATTTATTGCACAGAAACAATGCAGGAATGTACTCTCAGAACTTGGAGTTCTCCGAAGAGAAAATCGAAATGACGTTTGCTACAAATTACTTAGGTACTTCTCCATTCTCACCTATTTCTTGCAGTTCTTAACCACGACACAAACGCGTGCACACAAGTTAAAGAAGCAAAGTCAACTCTCAAACAGAGTGTCCTCATTTTTATTAGAAATGTTTTGAAACGCATAATTCTAATGTTTTTTATTGTAAAGCAAGCTGGCTCTTTCTAATAGTCAACGCTTCTCTTGATGATGTTTTGTAGTCAATTGCAGAAAATAATTCCATATTATTTGTTAAATTGCAGGACATTTTTTGTTAACGAAAATGCTGCTAGAGAAAATGATAGATACTGCAAAGAAGTCGGGTATTGAAGGAAGAATAATAAACGTTTCTTCTGTGATTCATAGCTGGGTGAAAAGATCCACGTTTTGTTTCAACGACATGCTCTGCGGAAAAAAGTACAATCACCATACCACTCCTCCCTTTCTCTGCAAAATTTTGATCAAATTTTATTTCCTTAATAAATTTAGATACCAATCATCTTAATTATTTTTAAATAACAAACGCAGTTATAATGGCACACGCGCATATGCTCAGTCAAAATTGGCAACAATTCTGCATGTGAAGGAAGTGGCAAGACAACTGAAGGTTAGAAAATGACACATAACTTAACTCAGCAAACTTTCGATTTCTTTATATATTTTATTATTTGTGTGGAATCGTGAACACCACGCCTATTAAATTAAGACAAATCCTGTAAACGTTTTATTGATTTCTAATTAATTTTTGGGTGTGATCACAGGAAAGGAATGCAAATGTAACAATTAACGCAGTGCATCCAGGGATTGTAAAGACGGGGATTATCAGGGCGCATAAGGGCTTAATAACGGGTAATTAATTAAATAAGTTGCATACTTAAAAGTAATTTTCACAATCTTAAAGCAACTAAATACGGACAAAATTAATTTCCATGCAGATTCCCTGTTTTTCATTGCATCCAAGTTACTGAAATCGATATCACAGGTTTGTAAATATTTTAGTGTTTGATTAATGATGAGTTGATGATTGATTGATTAATTAATTAATTAGTACATGAATGCACGTTGGTAGGGAGCATCAACGACGTGTTATGTTGCGCTAAGTGGAAAAACAGAAGGAGTGAGTGGAAAATATTTTACGGATTGTAACGAGAGTAACTCTTCAAGTCTTGCAAACGAGGAATCAGAAGCAAAAAAGCTATGGAATGAAACCTATGCATTGCTTCACAAACGGTTAGGTCAAGCAACAAATTGATGCTGTTTCTTACCCTTTTTCTATACCTCATACTCTTCCACACCGTGTGAATATTTGTAATTAACTATCTTTTCACGTTAAGTAGCACCCATTACGATCACATGTTGTACAAAATTAGTTACCAAATAAATTGCCCCAATTTTTAGTAAAACTACGAAAAAGAAATTTGAGGAATATCTGAAGAATTCCTAAAGGTGCTACTGTTTAGGAGAGAGCAAATAGTAGAACTTCAGATGATTAAGTTATTTGTAAATTATTCAACCTACCTCGTTAAATGCTTTATCATACATACTTGTTTATCTAACATAGCATACATATGTTTGCGCAAATTTAAGTTCAATTATTTAAATGTATTCAAGTAGGTTTTAGTTTAATATTAATAGCTTTTGTATCCGTATTTACTATATCCTTTATTTAATTTAAAATTTCAAAATACCACTTTTGATCTGGCACTCAAACTTTTTTGTGAAAAAAGCTACATTTTTTCTCATTGTTGAAGACTTCATTTTCAAATCTTAAATCATGGTCACAAATAGGAAAGTATATTTTAATCTATTTTTTCTTTAGTTTCTAGAAATTAGAATGGATATGTGCGCTAATAAAATATTAATAAACAAAATGTACCAATGAAAATTGAAAAGAATAATAATTAAATCATAAATTAATTACAGGACTCAAATTCAAACTTCATTTTTTTGTTAAAATAAGCTCAGGATTTAAATTTTATTTACTTAAATAAATGAGTTAATAAGATACTTAAAAAATTTACATGAAGTTGGTGTAATCAATAAAAATAAAAATAAAAATAAAAACAAATCTATATTTTGAAAACATGAGTCACATTATTGAATTTAAATTTTAGATTAATTATTTAAAATAGAAATTATATTAGGTGTTTTAAAACAATACTAGTTTTATTTTATTGAATATAATTATTATTTTATAAAAGGACTTCGTATAATTAATCAAGAAAACTATTTTATAAGATTAAATATTGAGTAGTGTTTGATTAAATTTTCCGCACCTTATAACACAAATTTTGATATATTTTTTTCAATAATTTCACTTGACTTTTTGGTAAGACATATAAATATCACACTCATTAAACAATTACATTTCAAAACTCTGAAATTTTAAGATTCTCTTTTGCATTTGTTGTCAAACTTCTTTTTTTCTTTCACCATATATTATCCTTTTTTTTATTCATTAAAAGTGGTTTAGATATTATTGTGCAATGCCTTCTAATCTTTTTCGTGAATAATGTTCTTCTTTAATTTCAATTAAATCAGTTTCCAATCTTGTGCAATACCTTCTAATCTTTTTTCGTGAATAATGTTCTTTAATTTCAATTAAATCAGTTTCTAATCTCGTACAATACCTTCAAATCTTTGTTTGATTTATTTATATCTACTTAGCCATAAATATAAAAACACGGACAAATGAATCAAACACCACGGTTCACCAAAATTCTTTCCTTTAAAAGCATATTTACGTTGCAAAGAAATACTCTACAATCCACCCGCAACACTCTTTGAATTCCAATCCAACAATAACACTTTCTCGACATCAAAACTAAGAATCTGAAAGATAACAAAAGGTGTGTTGTTGTCTGTCTCTTCTTCCTCCAGGCAAAAAGTGCAAGAAAAGTTCTGATCTTGTAATTCAATGTTACGTTTCCTCAAGTTGTGCCCAACACCTATGGTTATTTCGTTCAATAATTCATAATTATTTCTACTTAACTTTAATATTAACGAATCCTGGGTCTTGTGGTGTGAGTCTATTTCATATAGAATCTGGAATATCCGGGTAAAGAAATTCTTGAACACTAGGGGCAAACGATTATGAAGACCCATTCGAAGACATTGCTTCACTTAACTAGTTTAGCAACAAGCTAAACAATGTAAAGAAAAATGGATATTACAAGATGTCAACAACTTTTAAACTACAACAAATCTCCCGTCTCCCAATACAGTTTAGCGTTTGACCCGTTTTGCGAAGATCAACTGATTAATATGTACAAAATGAGACATCTAGAATGCAGAAATGCCTAGAATTGTGTCAATTTGTTAGCACTTGGCAACCCTGAGTCAAGAGTTATGCATACAAGAGAATTTCAGAGATCTCGGTCTGTATCAAGAAATGACGTAGTCAGCACCCTCCCCTCAACTTTCTTTATTAGCCTGTCATGTATAATCGAAACAGGTATTGGCTGCTGTTGTATGCATACATAGATATATACAAGAATTATATCAATTTATTCTCAATTAAATGATGTCAAAATAGAGATTACAGCAACCCCCTATATCCAATCTATGCACCACAGGACCCAAAAATGAATTGAAGATAAAACCCTCCATCGTTCTAAACCATCATCCATAAAAAAAAAATCCAAAAGGAACCTGAAGGGCCAATGCACATAAAACAGTAGACCGCAGCAATTATTCCAAGAATGGTAATTATATTTCAGATCCAGAAAAAGACCTATAAAAGAGAAAGAAACTAATGGGGCCAAAGTCAATTGTTATAAGACCTATATTTCACCCTTCCTCATACACTTTTCCGTCTGACCAGAAATATAAGAGAGAAAGAAAGAGAATCAAGTCCATAGGAATTTCCTCTTTTCAGTCCTTGTTATAACTTACAACTTATAGGCAAAACCCAATTCAGTTCCAATCTAAAAAACTAATGGGGCCAAAGTCAACTCCAGTCACTTAAGCCAATTCAAAACATAACATTTCAATTACTAATGTAAAACTCTCAGCATCTACAGCACACATATATCAAGGATAAAATTGGATATTCTGAGTCAGGTAAGCATTATCATCTTTCTCTAAGCTAAGATTGATTGATGACACCAAGAATAGATAAGAAAAGATTCATTTTGATGGTCAATAGTGAATAGTCAACTACAACAGGAGAGAATCTTCTGTGAAGAGAATGATCTTGAATGGGGATAATGCTGTATGATGAGACAAGAATTTTAAGTCAACAAATAAAGAATTTGAGAACTCATACCATCAAACGAGGAGACTGGCGAACAGATGATGCAGATCCAGGAGATAAGACTGCTTTTAGCCTTCTATGAACATATTTTCTTCCAACTTTTGTATTACCTTCTGTAGGCTCAACTTGATGTTCATTTTCCTTGCCCAGAAAATCACTTCTAACAGATGACATTGACAAAACTGGAGCAGATGCAGAGTTAAAAGCAGACTCTTCATGTTCACCAGCTGTCTCGACTAAACTCCCTGTTTTATGTAATTTTTTTTAAAAAATAACATTCATAATAAGCAGCATTCAAATGGTTGTGTCTTACTATAACAGAATATAAGCTCATTCCTTTGAGTGTAAACATAGGCACATAATATTCTCATGTTTGCCATGGGTTTTGCAAAATTATCCTTCAGTATTGTTGATTCCTAAGAAAGTTGCACGTTTTTTTCTTGCACCTTTTTTATTCCCAGTGAGAGGTGTGAAACTTCCCCTGAGAGTATGGGAAGTTATATTCTAGAATTCTTTTAACTTCAAATTTTACTTTTATTTTTATTTAAATCATTTGAACCTCTAGTTAATATTCCTCGGAATATTAAGATTGTAAACAAACATGTTTTGAAAAAATCCAAGAAAACATTCATAGCTACAATATTCTTAGGAATGTGATTACTGGAAGTGTAATAAGATACCTTAAAACAAATGCCAACTAAGGAGATGATCGCAAATATAGATAGATCAATCCTTCCTAATAACTATGCACGAGATCCAAGTAAAATCCTTTCTCCAAACATTGGTTGCCATGTCTACAACAATGGCTAGGGATAAACTTTCAGAATTGGCCAAGGCTTATTGGTTTGGCAGATAAGTAGCAAGCTGGTTCACCTGGTTTTCAGTAATCATGGTTTCAATTTTAAAAAAAATAATAATAAGACTGGACAAAGGCCCAATAAACTTAATTTACAATTTAAGTGCTAAATTCCTCTGGCAACATACAGAACTCTCCAATCTCATCACTGCACTCGTGTAAAAGAAGGAAAGGATCATTGTTGTACCTTGTGCCACTGCTTCTTGGAACTTTGTCCTCATTACTCTGACAAATTTAAATAAATCATTTGTGTTGTTTAATTCATGGATCAACTCTTTGGTTTCGCTGAGGGAAGGTTCACAACTTAATACTGAAAGATGAAGGACAAAATTCAGACTTCCAGAAGTATATCTATATACTTTTAAGATCATAAACAAAATCAGATACTATACTTACATGAGTATGTATCCTTTTCATGGAGGATAGTAAAGAAGTACTCCTCATTTGGATTGTTCATATTTATATTCTTGAATGTGAATTTTACTCCTGAAGAGCAGACGAACTAGTTAGGGGATCAATTTTCAGAAGAAAAAACAATCCTTATACAAAAGATTAATGCAACCAATTACCACGTCCGCCTTTTACATGAAATCCAAGGACCCTATTGTACCAGGAAATGACCTCTTGTGTTTCATCTTCCTGTTCAACGCTTTCATTTAATTTCCCTTCAGATGCAGCCAGAGCTTTTTATAGTCGAAAAGAGAAGAGAGGTGAGGAAAAATTAGCTTAGAATTGTTTATAATATATCTCCTGATGCAGATATCCAATAGTAAGTGGAACAATGCAGATATATACAAGGTCAAAGGTACAAACACAATTCCAAAAGGAAAGAGGGCACAAATGAGAAAACCATCATATAACTTCTTTTACAACAGTTGAAACTTAATACATTAAAAATTATATTAAAGACTGCTTGATAATTCCAGTCCTAAAAAGTTCTATGCTTCCAGAAAAGGAAACAGAAGATAGATTGCATGTTGAAGTAGCTATTAGAAAAAAATGTCAGTAATAGGGTGTGACAACCTCAATAAACGTAATTTGAATGCCATTGCAAGTTGGCACTTGGCTACGTTAATGCCACAATGATTCTAAGCAATCACAGAGACATATCGTGTTCATATTTACATATAATTTCGTCATCACAAAAAGACGAGCCCTACAAACAAAATAAACATGTAGACTTGAAAAGATCTCAAACTACAAACACGTCTGACCGTGATGACTATAGTAGAAAACCAACAAAGTTAACTGCTTAGTTCTTGCACAACATAATATAATAAGGGAATGTTAAGTACCTTCACTTTACCGCACTGATTAGATTAAATAACTATAAGTATAAATAAGCATCCAGAAAGAAAGATAATACATATAAAGTAGAAGCATCCCAGCAAGAAAGTTGCAGCATTACCAAGAGATTGTTGAGATATAATTGCAGCATATTCTTGTTTTTTGGCACGCTGCTCCTGAATACTTGCATTGAGTTCTTCAACTCTGGCCTTTGTAGAAGCAATAGCATCCACCAAAGCCATTCGCTTGGCCTCTTTGCGAGTCTTGACTGCACGTAAAGATAGAGGCAGTTATTTGATGGTCGAAAGAATCAACTGTAAATTAAAAAGGAAATGCGAAATTAAAATTGAATAGAAAAAGTTGGAGTCACCAGCAAGTGCTTTGACCAAATCATCCTCGGTGTCTCTCAGTTTAGCTTTTGCCTCGTCTAGTTGAACTGAGGAGAAAGGAGAAAGAGTGAGAACGGAAACCCTAAGACAAAGGTAGTGAAGTTTCGAGTGAAAACCCTAATAAGTGAGAAGAAAGCGTATGAGAGAACTGAATGGAAGTGAAGGACCTTGGCAGCGAGCGGTTTCTTGCGCTATGGCTACGAGAGAATGAAGAGATTCGGAAAAAGAAGCGGTGAAAGCGTCGACTTTTTTCGTTTGAAGAGAGATCTCTGCGTCGCAAATTGAGATTGGGGACTCCATTTTTACTCCCAGTCCGAATCTTGAGCTCGATTCCAGACTTTTGAATCCCTCAATTTCTTTGCTTTTTCTCCAGAGACTTTTTTTTATCTTCTCCCAACCAAAAACAAGGGTCTGTTTTTAAATTGGCCAAGATTCATTTAGTCGTTAGGTTATGTAAGTGCGGGAATATGATTTTTTTTTTTTTAAACATACTTGAATAGGATGTAAAGACTGAAAAATGAAAGTAGAGTAGAATTTAATTCGCGGATTTATCGTACATAAATAAATCATGTTTAAATTATAATGTTTTTTTTCTGAATTATATATATTTTACTAAAATGAATATAATCTCTCTTTTAATGTAGTAAATCTTAACACAGTATCTTTATGATTTACTTATTTTTTATATGTGGGAAAAATTCTCAATATAATAAACTAATTCAAATGATTGTTGGTTCAAATTAGATACGAGTCAATCGAATGGCAGAAGATCGTTTGGACTACATGCAACAATCAAGTTTTAATAAGAAAAAATTGATAAGTATTAGCCAATAAATTGAAATCCATATATCATGAAAAAAAAAAAATCTTCCTTTTAAACTAATGAGTGTATTTTTATTATTGTTTTCTATAAAGTACTGGATTTCGAATTCCAGTACAGAAAAAGTGAAATCTGTTTTCCAATTAAAATGTATTAAATTTTGAAATACATGCACAGGTAAAATTTGTTTTTAGAAAGTACTGGATATTTTTATATGCACACCCTCCAAATTAAGAAGTATACCCCCTCCTTTTTGTCTATAATTTTTTTACTAAAATACTCTTCTTCTGTTTTTCCAGTTTTTGCCCCTATCAAAACTGTTTTCTCAACCTCATTTTCATTATTCCTTAAACTAAATCTTGTCATCTCATCTTCGTTATTGTTTAAATCTTATACACATCTTTATTAAAAATATTATAAATTTATCACCTAAATTAAGTACGATGTTTTCCATCAGTGTAGTACATAATACTGTAAATTTTTCTTCAAAACAATAGTGTGCAATCCGCATAAGACCTTATTACATATGATATTGGACTTTAGTATCTTTTTGCCTTTTGTTCTTTTGGGCTTAAGTACAGGGAAATACTTATTAATTAAGGTGGTGTAAATATCAAAACCCCACAACAAACGTATGGGTTCTCAGGTATTGTGGCATTAAACATGTGGGGTTTCTTCATGCACCTCTAAGTTTTCTTCTTACACTCCTAAACTTTTTTAAATTCCAAAATGGTCTAACCTTTAATTTTGACTAAGCAGGTAAAAATATATTATTCTAAGGATGTCAAAAAATTCGTACATGTGGGGGTATTCACTGATAAAATCTATAACAGGTATAAAATGGATATTAAACATGGATATCCGCATATAATAGGTACGAGTATTTTTTATACCCGCATGTTAATATGACAGGTACAAATATCATAGTATTCCTACTCGTGGATACCGGTACTCGCTATAATTTAATTTAAATTAAAAAAATTAAAATATCAACACATCGATTTTGAATGGGTTACTTTTTATCAATTGATTTTTAAAAATATCTATTTATTTGTAAACTGTTACTCAACACTAATTAGATAACTTATTTTCACTTTGTTTGAAATTTATAAATGTTATGCATTGTATTTTTATTTGAATTTACAATTAAAATTTGTTATTAAATATTAAATATTTCTCTTGTAAATACCCGCGTACTTGTACATATTCGTGGATATTAATAAAAAATAGACAGGTATCCTCGTAATGAAATACTCGAACATATATAGATATGGGTACAAGACGAATATTTATCCAACAAACATGGTACCGGAACCTACTACCCATATGTTATTCGTTCTGTTAACATCCCTGAGCCTCTCTTCATTTAATCCCGAAGAAAAAAAATGTACGGATTTAAAAATCCAAAAAAGTATTTATTATGATTTTAAAATTAAAAAGATTATTTAACCAAATTTTGAAATCAGAAAAAATACTTAATCGGATTTTGAAATTTTATGGTATCTTTAAATGAATTTTGAAATCCAGTATTATTTTAAAATATTAATGTTATTTTATTATCATTATTTTAATTTAAAAAAATCAAAACTACACAAAAAAAATTAAATTTTGTTTTTTATTAATTTTAATTAATATTTAAGATAGAATTGTCAAAATGGATTGGAATCTACGAGTCAACCCAACTCACCACGGGTCGGGTTGGGGTGAAATTTTTTTAATACGGGTTGATTTTTGACTCATCTCACCTAGAACCCAGCTCAACCGGGTTGAACTCATGGTGAGCCAGATTGGTGGCTCACCAACCCGCAAATAAAGAGTCACACAAGTGTTTTCTGTTAAGTTGAGTTTTGCATTTCGGTCATGCTAAGTTATTTTTTTTAGCCAACACATAGATAATTTATATTTTTGTGATTTTGGTTTCTATTTGGATTGTATTAAAGTTTTTTTAAATTCTAATTAGAATTATAATTTAGTCTTGACTGAAAAAAGATAAAAAATTATATTTTTTTTAATTAAGTGAGTCTGTTAGCCAATTCTTTTAATCCGCCAACACGTGGTGTGCCGGGCCGGGTTCAAATTTTTTTGACTCGCTAATAAGTGAGCCGGATTTGGTTGGCTCACTAAGTGATCAACCCATGGTAGGTCGAGTCTGGTTACCCATTTTGACAATTCTAATTTAAGAAAATATAGTAATTAAAATATTAATTAAATTTTAATTTAAAACAAAAATTTAATTAAAAATGTTAACGTGTTGAAATTTGGTTAATATATATTAAATTATATTAAAATTTTAAATTTAACTAACTAAAATATTTAATAAAGTAATTTTTTATTATATTAAAATTCAAGTAAATCGATAAATTTTATTCTTATGTTCGTTTAAATTAAAATTTAAGAAAATACTAACTAAAATATTTATTAAATTTGAATTTAAAACATAATTTCACTAAAAATGTTAAACAAGAATTTAAAATACACTAAATTATATTAAAATTTTCAATTTAATTAATTAAAATATTTAATATATTTCTTTAATATTTTATTAAATTAAAATTGAACCAAATGAAATAAATTTCATTTTTATTAATTCAACTTAATACTTTTTAAAAAACATATTGATTAGAATATTTATTAAAATTTAAATTAAAACAAAATTTTAGCTAAAATGTTAACCTATTTTTGAAATCCGATTAACATATATTAAATTTTATATTATATTACTTAAAATATTTAATAAATTTCAATTAAATTTCTATTAATTGAAAACTAAATTAAATCAAATAAATTTTATTTTTTTGTTTATTCAAAATGTTAATTAAAAAACATAACTATTTTTTTATGTATACATTCTTCTTTAAGTAAATGTTTTTTTACTATCTTTTCTAAAAAATATTTTTTTACTTTTAAAAGAAGTGGCACATGAATTAATTATGATAATATTTAAATGTTTATCAATTTCGGATGAGATCTAAAAATTAGATAAGAAAATTATATTATTATTAAAAATATTAAATAATAAATGGATTTTTTAATAGTCGAGTTCATTTTATAAAAATTCACTATATTTCTAAATATTGTTTCTTTAAGTGTTCTCTCTTTTGTCTCTACAATTTTGATACCGTCTTAGTTCTTTTAAAAATCTAAAATTGTAGTATTGGTCATTGCGAATAGTACACAACCTACCGATCAATTTTCTCTTTTATGTATGTTCAATTTCTACCCATTTTTCTTTGAAGTAATATGTTTTTTTTTTTTTTTTTGCATTAGGCCTTATTTCAATTACATGTAGCCTCTATATGCTCAAGACAGGTCTCTACCTGTTTGTGATTATAGTGTTATGCTTTAATTATTTTTTGAAATTTTCTTTGTGTAGATAAAATAACTCTAAATTGTGAAGTTGTGTAAAGAATAATATGTAATAGGAATGTACAACCATTTAGTTATATTTTTGATTGTATTTATAATCGTATGAATTGAAATCTACGATGAATGTAAGTTAAAATGCAATTTGGATTAAATTGTTCGTGTGATAAATGTAGTGGAGGTATGCAAAATTGTTTCGGTAGATGATTGATAAATAAAATCTTAAAGTTGAATTGTGAAGCACTTAATGAAGCATTAGTCCGAAATTCTTTTTGATACATAAAAAAATTAAAACAACTAGATTATAATGATTATATTATATTTTTAAAGTTTAAAAACTAAATTATAACCAACTTTAAAATAAAGATGAAATTCAAATTCGTAAAAAATGTTAAAAACTAAAAATCTATTTAACCGAATACATGCATATCGAGAAGAATGAAACATTGAATTAAATTGGAACACAAATTCTAGCATTGGCGTGGTGTTAAAACCTATGATGCGGCAGAATGTGGTGGACTCTACTCTGGAACTATTGACCAATTCGGTTAATAATACATTGAATAATTGAAATTTCCCAGTGCGTCAGAAACTGCAGCGTATTGAACTAACATTTGAAAGGAACACAATGCATTAAAATAATTAAGAAACCAAAGGTTGTTCTTGAAACAAAAAACCACACTCTTCCTGCAGACACAAGTATGTGATTCACATATTTTTATGAGACAAAGAGGCTTTGGAAAATACTAGACATTGAATTTCACTCAGCAATCACCATCTACCTTCTGCACGTTACTCTTCCCTCTTTTTGTCTCTTGCTTATGTAATACTCTTCTATTTCTAATTTCTTCATTTTTGCCCCACCCCAAATGCCGATAATGATTCACCACCATATAAAAGAAAACTTCTTCAATTTTAAACATTTTTTAATTTTATAATATCAAATTCTGAATGCCATGGAATTTGGACACCTGTGTGGGTGTAATTTCTGCACTTTTTCGAGAACTACGAAAGTATTAGCTAGTAGTAACCTAGTATGACTAATTGGGATAAGTGCTATACTCACCCTTCAACTATTATAATTATTATAATATCGTTCCTCATTTTTAAATAACTATAATTAAAATTAATCTTCCTTAATTCCTTCGGGTTTTATATAAAAGTATCATCTTTAATATTATTAATTAATTTTAATCATTTTAGTGGGACTGGTGAATTATATATTTTTTGCATTAAGGATTGAAAAAAAATAGAATTTGATATTATAATATATTTTTTATTCTTAATCATTTAAAACTAATATTAAAATCTGACGTTAGTTAAATCCTTGAAAGAAAAGACACACGGTTGCATGATTTACTCAACATAGCGTATAATGTAATAGAATAAATATTAATGAAAAATACTTTAGAAGATAACATGTTTCATAGTTATATTAATAAAAAATATTCTTTCATTTAACAAATA
>Ga0214544_1005381_pt1 | contig 24839 bp, 23 predicted proteins | sample CNSS3metaG_FD_160074 | JGI IMG/M metagenome (GOLD analysis project Ga0214544, IMG submission 160074) | Root nodule microbial communities from cowpea collected in UCLA plant growth center, Los Angeles, California, USA - CNSS3 | ecosystem: Host-associated > Plants > Roots > Nodule | place: USA... | reverse complement strand
AAGAGAGGAATGTGTGCTTATACTTGAAAGATGCATATGTGTTGTGATGTTGTAATTTGGAATATATGAATGTGTATGTTGATTTCTGGATGTTTGAGAATTGAATGGTTGAATTATAGGAAATGAAGTAGAGTACCTAAAACCAGTAGTGTCATATTACTGGTGTAGCGCCTGGCGGTGTAGAGTGAACTGCCAGGCAATAGTAGGAAACATGGATGTCTTGTGAGTTGTGGCGCCCAACAATGATATGGAACCGCCAGGTGGTCTGTACTGCCATTTTGCTAGAAGCTTAGGCTACGCTAGGCGATGGTGTAGTGGCAGGATGCGTTGTGATATGTTTTGCATGACTTGTTGTGTTGGTCCTGGTCTGGGATATGCTTGATGTGCCATGAGCAGGTTCATGGATGGTGGTGAACACGTGATGATATGAGTAGGAAGGTTCATATCCTATTACTCTCGTGTGGGGATACGAGCGAGGTAGGTTCGTATGTTCTATGCTCACACTTGAGAGATGCTGCGTGCGGGGAGGTACGTATCTAGTGGATCACGTGTGTTGGACTACGAGCGGGTAGGTCTGTAGAGTTGGACTACGAGCGGGGAGGTTCGTAGAGTTGGACCACGAGCGGGAAGGTTCGTGGAAGCATTGAAATCCCTAAGACCAACTTGAGTATGTACCTTGTGTAGCGTAGTGTGCTTTTCTTGTTTTTGTTATCATGCTGTGATGTGAGACTTGAATCAGGGGATGCTGTGCCATGAACGGGTAGGTTCATGGATGGTGGTGAACACGTGATGATATGAGCGGGGAGGTTCATATCCTATTACTTTCGTGTGGGGATACGAGCGAGGTAGGCTCGTATGTTCCGTGCTCACACTTGAGAGATGCTGCGTGCGGGGAGGTACATATATGGTGGATCACGTGTGTTAGACTACGAGCGGGTAGGTCCGTAGAGTTGGACTACGAGCGGGGAGGTGCGTAGAGTTGGACCACGAGCGGGAAGGTTCGTGGAAGCATTGAAATCCCTAAGACCAGCTTGAGTATGTACCTTGTGTAGCGTAGTGTGCTTTTCTTGTTTTCGTTATCATGTTGTGATGTGAGACTTGGATCAGGGGATGCTGTCCCATGAGCGGGTAGGTTCATGGATGGTGGTGAACATGTGATGATATGAGCAGGGAGGTTCATATTTATTACTCTCGTGTGGGGATACGAGTGAGGTAGATTCGTATGTTTCGTGCTCACACTTGAGAGATGCTGTGTGCGGGGAGGTACGTAGTTGGTGGATCACATGTGTTGGACTACAAACGGTAGGTTCATAGAGTAGGACTACGAGCGGGGAAGTTTGTAGAGGCAGGACCACGAGCGGGCAAGTTCGTGTGAGCATCATAAACCCTAAATCCGAGGCTAACTATTTGTGTGTTGTGAAGGTTGAAAAGCCTTGGGGATTAGGGTCTTGGCCAAGAATTAATTAGAATAAAATAGATGGGTGTATCTTGATTTTTATTAACTTTTATGTTAACTGTTTATGAGCTCACTCTATCTGGTTTTGTTTGGCGATGATCATGTAATGCGTTACACGAGAGTAGATGATGTTGCAGGTGGTGCTGGTGAGGCATAGCATCGGAGAGAGGGTTAGCTGGGAAAAGCTTTTACTGGAGTTTTATCATTATTGTTTTTATGAACTTTCTAAATAGTGCTTTACTGATTTGTGAATTTAGATATTATATTGGAGTTTCATAAATTATGGATTTTTGGATAACTTGCGATTAATAAATGTTTTAAAATTTCGCGCGTTTTTAGGAAGCGAAGTATAATAAATGAGGTTTTCATCATATTTCTTAATTTTATTACTTAGATTAGTAATATCTGACCAAGATGTTACAAAGTTCGTGGTGGTGCCTCATTATATAATTTAATAAGGATTCAAGGTAATTATTGCATCCTAACACTCTAAAGAGTCAGATAGTCTCACGTAGAGCGTACTGACTCAAGTGGTGAGAGCAATAGGAGGCCTTAGATCTTTTAAGGCTAACCTTGTAAGTGATAGGGTGAAACCCATTGGCAATTGGCTCTGCATAGCAGTAAAGGCCACCATAAGTGTAAGCATTCGGTGAATTCCGACTAATTATATGTATCTGGATAAGTCATGTCATGAGTCTTAGTGTATTGTTTGCGAGTCATCACATGATTGGTTGAGGTATGTATCTTTGATTGTGAAAATGTATGCAATCGTATGATAAAAATGTTTTTCCTACTCTAGCTTACCCTTTGTGCTTGTTTGTATGTTCTATATGTGATTTTCTCCCTTTTACGATGAATATCAATTTATTGATGTGAGTATATGCAAGAACACCTCGTGGTTATCTGGGTGATGGAGTTTCCGCTGCTTAACTTGTCTTGGGTCTGACCCCGCTTCTCCGAGTTCTCTTTTAAGGTTGTAGCCCATGTATTACCTTGCTCTTTGAGCATTCATTTTAAGTACTGTTCAACTTTTATCTTGTTTAGTCAATGGCATCGTAGTGTGCCTTAAACTTTTCTCTAAGTATTTGGGATTTATTGTAAAGAATGATATTATACTCCACAATGTTACTCTTTATATTACTTTGTGTGATGTTTCATTTAATTATGTTATTATTTAAATGGGACGTTAATATAAAAGATCAGAAATTAAGCAACAAAAACTATAAAGAAGGAAGATGGGATGTGATTTTGAAAAAAAGGATAAGAGAGAAAAATAAAGGAAAGAAAAAGAGACTAGACAGAGACAGGTGTAGAGTTTTCACAATTCAAAAATTTGGATTCTTTATTGAGTTGTTCAGTATTACTATAATGTTGTGCGTTCAAAATACACTCACGACTACTATTTTTATGGTTTAAAAGTATCAAAAGTAGAATGTTTTTAAAGTATCCTTTCTTATTTCGCCTGATTTTGCCATCATTATTTAAAAATATTATCATAAAAATATCATTTATGAGATACTTTTGTAAAATCTAAATAATTAAGAATATCAGAATATCTCTTTCTATTAAATACAAGTTAAATAATTATATTAATTAGAAATAATGAAATATTTACATCTATTAAAAAAAATATTAAATGCTTAAATTAATATAAAATATTAAAATATCTATGTTATAAATTTTTAATTTAATATAAATATATATTTTAGAAAATTAAAAAACTTAAAATTAACCAAAATATATTTTAAAAATAAAAAAATTACACCGAAGACGAATGATTTGTTTCTGGTAAAATTTTTAAAAGTTGAGGTGAAAATCAGTTTGTAATTTTTCATCTGTAAAAGGTTCAAGGTATATTTAAGTAAATAAAAGTAGAATTCAAGGTATATTTAAGTAAATAAAAGTAGAATTAGGGTATCTATATCAATATATCAAGAGGATTCCTCTTTTTGTGTTCATATTTTAAAATACTAATTTTATCCTTTAAATATAATAATTTATTAAATTTTTAAAAATTGATCGTTACTTTTACAAACTCTTTATAAAATCGGCTATGTCTGCTTCACTTTATTTTTAATAAATATAATTTTCGTTTATATATTAAATTAATAACATTACAATATTAACATCTACTAATATAATATCACGCATATTTAAAAAATACAAACACACAGGCGTGATAATGTCTGTGTTTACTCTAGTTTAAATAAATAAAATACAGCAGTATATTAAGAAAAGTCAAAGTTGGCTCCCAATACAAATAAAAAGAGATTATTTAGAAGGTTTACTTAAAAATGGTCTAAATCAATTCAATTTCATATCTCTCTATATATATATATTGTAAATATTTTATTTATTTATTTAACCTTTATAAATACAGCTTTTTTTATTGATTTTTAAACAAATTACTCATCATAAATACTAGTCAATGTAATTAAAAATTAAAACTACTGTTATTTTATAATTATAGTGTTATAAAATTGTTTTTTAACTATAATAAAAAATCAAGTGAATACACTATACAAACGTGTAATTTCCACCAATAGACAATAATAACAATTAACGTAATTTATTTTGTTTTTATTATCAAAATGTTTGGAAAATAAATAAAAAATCATTTACTGAAAACAATTGAGTAATTTCAGAAAAAAAAAAAAATTAAAGCTATGGAGACGAATTAGTCAAAACTTGAAGGAAGAAAGAAAGGGTAATGTTGATCACGTTTTTTGGTCAACCCAAACAAATAAATAAATGAATAAATTGTAGTAGAGGAACAAAATAAAAATAAGAAACGACCACAAATTAAAGAAGTGAACATGTGATGCCCATCAACAGAATGGACAAAATCTGTTGAAATGGTTAGCATCATAAATGCTTTCTTATTCTTCCAAGGTATCTACTTCCAACTTCCAAGAGAGAAAAAAAAAGATGTGAAATCAAACTTAACTCTCTCACTTCCCCAAACTAGTGGACAACTCTTGGGGGACCACACAGAAGCGTGTCATGAGGGACATGGTTTGATTGATGCATGCAACAAACTCTAAGGTCATTAAGAAAACACGGGAAGTGATTAAGGAAACTATTGTTTGCATAGTATCTTAGAAAACTTGTTAAGAAATTACATGAAAACGATATAAGAAAAATTACAAACATATTTTAGTTGACAAGAATAATTGGGACATTGTTTAATACTTTTCAAAAAAAGTATCATTTAAAAAAAATATGTAAACAATATCTTTTATTAAAAAATGTAAACAAAGTTGCAAAGTTCTCGAGTTCGATGGTGATGATTATAGGATCATCTTGCTGTTGATCGACGTCATGGAAATCGGCGTCAGTGAAGGTGATGGGGGGCATTCGGCGTCTATGGTGGGAGTGAGTTATGTGGTTGATGGACTGGATGTTGCGAAGGTGTTTCTTCCTAGTTGATGAGGTGGAGCCACCGCTGGCGAAGCCCCCAAAGATAGTGCTGATTGTGCCGCATAGGGAGGGATCAACTTGGTTGACGTCAGTGCGGGCTGGCTGATGGTCTGGACGGTCATTAGTGTTTGGTCAATTAGTGTGACGGGTATCGCACGGGGGGTGGTGGTTATCGGATTGTTTGGGATGAGATGGTCCATCTTTTCTGAGAAAATGGCGGAAGTGGCCGCCATGAATCAATTCTTCTATTTTATCTTGAAGCGCCTTGCATTCATCGATGGTGTGGCCATTGTTTCGGTGATATTTGCAGTACTTGGTCATATCGACGTTGGGGGGTTCAAGGTTTTTCGTGGTGGTGGGATGAGGTGAGCATGGAGCGCTTCGTCAAGAAGACGTGATCTGGGGACATTGAACGGGGCATATCTAGAGAATCATGGTTGTCTAGGCTCTTTGGGCCTGGATTCAGGTCGTGGAGATGGTTTGTCTGCCCTGGCAGATGAGGGTCTTCATCTCCTCCATGCGCATGTAATCCGCAGCACGCAGCTTAAGTTCATGCATGGAGGCTGGAGGTTGAAGGTAGACATTGTCAGCAAATGGACCAGGTTTCAGGGTTAGGGCCATGCATTGCAAGATCATCTCTTGAGTGAGGTTAAGCATGCGGAGGGCGGCCTTTCTAAAACGACCGATAAAGGCCCGCAACATCTCGTCTCTTTCCTGTCTGACGCTGAGGAGGGATAAGGGTGTGGTTTGATGTGGGCGGCTACCGGCAAAGTGGGTGGTGAAAAGGTGGGAGAGGGTGTCAAAGCAGTCAATTGAGTATGGCGGAGAGAGGTGAACCATTCTAAGGCGAGGCCTTTGAGGGTGATAGGGAAGGCTTGTAGAAGACGGCGTCGTCAGATGTGTAGAGGGCGACATGGGTGATGTACACCTTAAGGTGTTCGTCTAGGTCGATGTCTCTTGCGTAGCGGTCCAATGTGAAGGGTTCCCACTGGCTAGGGAGGGATGTGGTGGTGATGACGTCAATGAAAGGGTGGCGACGTCTAGGTTGGTGTGGTCGTAAGGGATACGGTGGTATGGGATGTCAGACGATGGTGAGGAATGTGGTGGTGTAGTGGTGAGGAGGAATATGAGTGGTGGGAAGGGTGGCAATAGGGTGATTGGCTGCTGGTTGTTCAAGGATGGTGGTTGGATGATGGGTGGTTGTGTGGTGGGTGGAGATGATGGGTGTTTTCTGAGTGGTGGTGAAAGTGTGTGGGGTGGGGTTGTATTTACTTTCTTCTTCGCTGGGTTGGTATATTGGGGACTAGGGATCCTCTGACAACTCTTTACCTTTCCCCTTCTGGGTAAGATCAGCTTCAATTTTCCTTCTCAGTCTAGAGTTCTCTTACCTAAGCGCTTCCATCTCGTCAGCATTGCGCTTTTTTAGGTCAACAAGTTCTTGTTGCATTTTGGCTTGCCCCTCAAGGATAGCGGCCAAGTCCGGGGTGTTGCTTGTAGGCATAGTAGGGTCTGCCTCCGGGTGCTTCACGATTCCAGCTCTGCTGCGGGTGGAGACCATTCTCGACGTGTTCGGATTGCTTGGTAAGGTATCAATTCGTGCCCCACGGTGGGCGCCAATTGTTCCTGCAGAAACAAATAAGAGATACTAGGGAACCCAAATAATGCCTTACCTCAATTCTTGACCTCTCGAGCCGGCTCCTTCTTGACTTGTACATGTCATCTCCTAACGTAGACGGTCTGGACCTTTAGGGGGTTACCTACGAAAAAAGATCTGACGATCAAGTCAACAAAAAGGCTCTCAAAAGTCAAATATCAGATTAGGGAATTAATGAAAACATACCTTTAATTGTTGGGGTCCACACATATTTATATACTCATTAAATGTGTCTGCTCCTTCTTGTGGGCTGAGCCCCTTTTTGAGTCATTTTGGGCTAATATCTAGATTCTCTATGGGCTTGGGCTGAGCCTAAGTTCTGAGCGTTTGTGAGAGGCCTAAGTCTGGAGTTAACGACCCTATGTTCAATATGACATTTTATAGTAGGCGACTTGGGCTGTTATGTGATCTTGTTTAACCGGTTACTCATATACTGCTTCTATTTGTGGGACTATACCTAGGCGATTTTGACAGTGTAATTATCCAAGTATGCCTAGGTATAATACATCTTTTATTAAAAGTATAAAAGTTTGAAGATTAGATATAACATTTAATAAGTTAGAGGCTTAATTCTAATTTTGGCTCTACATTTTACACAATCCCATAACTTTAGTTTTTTTTTTTTTTACTTGTAATTCTATTCCTTTACTTTTGATTATCTATAACATTTTCAATTCAATTATTTATAGTTTTTTTTTCTTACTTTGATCATAAAATACGTACCGCTGTAGCAAATGTAGAATTAGCTATGATTATTCTTTAAAACTAGAAATTAACAATAAATATAAAGAATTGAAAGTAAAGAACCAAAATTACGTAAAACAACTAAAGGCAAAGTTAAATATAATTAAAATTTAAATAAAATTGAGGAAAAAAACTTAGAAATCAAAATACAAATTATAGCAATGATATATAATAATACAATACATTATAAAATAAATTCAATAAATATATATATAAATATATATATATATATATATATATATATATATATATATATATATATATATATATATATATATATAAAGAAGTAGTATCAATTTGTGCTTCAACAATCTTATCAACATCAACAAAAGCATCTCGAAAACGTCTTTGTCACGTTAAACCACTCATCCAGTGAAGATATCTAGAAAATGAACTCGTCCTGCCTCTCAGCCTAATAAAACCCATTGTTATGATCAACAAGGACAAGTTTTTGGTATTTCAAGAACTCGACCTCGACACTTTCTCGTGCACTCTTCTCCTTGGCCAAAGCAGCATCCAGCTCCTTCGCTTTGTCCTTACCATTCTTCTCCAACTACAGGCAGTAGTTCTTCCAACTGTTAAGTTCTTTTTCTAGCTCAAGAGTGTATCTTCGAAAGACTTCCTTTTATTTTGTAGCCTCCTTTTCTTAAATAGACACTAAAGAAAATATTTACATTAATATTCAATAAGGGGGGATTGGATATTTCCTATTTATAGGGAGTAATTGAAAATCCCTAACAACTATATATTAAAGGTATAGAATAATCTATTAAAGACAGAATAAACTATATTTATACACACGAACACCCCCCTCAAATTGATGCTGGTAAATTAACCAGCAACAATTTGCCATAAGAAATTGATGGCGTTGTCGAGTCATAGCTTTTGTAAAGATATCTGCAACTTAAAGATCAGTGGAAATGTAAGGAAGAGAGATGACATTGTTGGTCAAGGCTTCTCGAATATAATGACAATCCACTTCAATATGCTTGGTACTTTCATGAAACACTAGATTTATAACAATTTGAATAACACTTGTATTGTCTGCATGAAGATCTGTAGATGTAGGTTGGAAAACTCAAGCTGGTCCAAAAGACTACGTAACCACACAACTTCAGCACAAGTAGATGAGATTGAACGATATTCAACCTCAGTAGAAGATTTAGAAACACGATCATGCTTCTTACATTTCCAAGAAATTAAGGCATCACTAAGAAACATACACCAACTAGTAGTAGACCTACGAGTATCCAGACATCTTGCCCAATCAGCATCCTTGTATGCCATAAGTTGTAAAGATGAGGCTTTGGGAAAGAATAACCCACATGTAGGTGATCCTTTAAGATATCGGATAATACGACGAACCGTAACAAAATGAAGAGTGACGAAGAGAAGAGATAAATTGGCTGACCTGGTGAACAACATATGAAATGTCAGGTCTAGTAGTGGTGAGATAGATAAGATTGCCTACCAAACGCCGATAGAGAGTGGGATCAGGCAAGATATCTCATTCATCTTTCCTGTACTTGACATTTACTTCCACAGGAGTATCAAATGATGTAGTTCCAGCTAAACCCGCCAATTTGATTAAATCTTGAATATACTTTTGTTAGTTTAAAAAAATGCCATTGGATCGATAATGGACCTCTAATCCTAAAAAATATGTGAGTTGTCCAAGATCTTTCATGCGAAATGTTGCATGGAGCTCAGTTTGCAACTTAGTAATTAACCCATGATCAGTTCCCGTAATAATGAGATCATCTACATAAACCAAAAGGAGAACAATATCAGTGGGATACTTGTGAAAGAAGAGAGAATAATCATATTGAGTTTGCGTAAATGAGAACTTAAGAAGAGAGTACGAAACTTCTCAAACCAAGCTCGAGGAGTCTATTTAAGCCCATACAAGGAACGTCGAAGTTTACAAACATCAGAAGAGGAAGAAGGAAGCATACCAGAGGGAAGTTTCATGTAGATTTCTTCTTTGAGATCACCATGAAAAAAAAGCATTCTTCACATCCATTTGATGCAATGGCTAAGGTTGAGAAGCAACAATAGCAAGGATAATCCGAATTGTAGTCATCTTAGCAATAGGAGCAAATGTCTCCTCATAATCAATCCCATACTCTTGTCTATTACCAAGAGCAACCAGTCGAGCTTTATAACGATCTAATGAGCCATCAGATCGAAGCTTGATAGAGAACACCCATTTACTTCCAATAGGTTTTACCATGGGAAGACAAGACACAATATCCCATGAGTGATTTTCTTGAAGTGTATGTAGTTCTTCTTGCATTGCCTTTTTCCAATAGCCATGTTTCATAGCCTGAGTATAACTTGAAGGAATAGATATAGACGACAATGTAGTGGATAAAGAAATAGGTGTAAAGAAACCATACCTTGATGATCGAGTGGACCGACGAAGAGGTAGAGCAGATGTGACAGGATCAAGTGTCGGCAAATGGTCAAAATCAAGTGTCGGAGAGAAATCATGAAGGGTACCAGAAGGAAGACGACTTTTATATACCAAACCAAGCTTGAACCGTTCAATAGTGTGAGAAGAGTCTAGAAAATGTAGCATAAAGGAGAAAGATGAAAATGATGGTGCAACAAGGAGGGAAAGAAAAACTGATTTTCAAAGAACACCACATTCCTAGAAACTCCTAATGCGACGAAGTTGCAGATCATACTAAACATAACCTTTTTGATTAATAGCATAACCTAGAAAAGCACACTTAACATATTGACTAGTGAGTTTATGACGTTCATGGGGAGTAAGATGCACAAAATAAACACAATCAAAAGTACGAAGATTAAAGTAAGAAGGAGAATACCTAAATAACTTATAGAAAGGAGAAACATTACGTATAGTAGGAGATGGTAACCAATTTATTAAATGAACAATAGTGAAGAGAACTTCACACCAAAAACGAGGAGGAACAGAGGATTCTAACAAAAGAGTGCGAACAACATCAAGAAGATGACGATTCTTTCTTTCAACAACACTATTTTGTTGTGGTGTGGAAGGACAAGAACGCTGAGATATAATTCCCTTATTTTGAAGAAAACTTTGAAATGCATTAGACATATATTCACCTCCAAAATCTGATCTCAAAATTTTTATGTGAGCAGAGAATTGAGTCTTAAGGAAAGAAACAAAACATTGAAAAATAGAGAAAACTTTTGCTTTAGAACGAATAAAATATACCCTGGTAAATCAAATGTAGTCATCTATGAACGTGATAAATTATAACCTGCATGAGATACAATAAGGGAAATTCCCCAAACATCACTATGAATAATGTCAAAACAATGATTTGCCCGAGATGCATTATGAGGAAATGGTAAAGTTTTACTTTTACCAAGTTTGTAGGTAGTACAATCAAACAAAACAAGTGAGTTTTTATTGCCCAAAGAACTAGATTTAAACAAGGTACTAAGTACATGAGAATTTGGATGGCCTAAACGATTATGTCACATTTTATTTAGTTATCTATCATCAACACAAACTATAGAAAAAACAGGACAATATGTGGAAGGCGAGATGCATAGCGGAAAGAGCCGTCCCATTTTAGGTCCCTTCAGAATGATCTTCCCGGACACTTGATCCTGGACAACACAACCAGAACGAGAAAATTGAACATTATAATCATGATAAACTAATTGGCCAGCAAATATGAGATTTGTGGAAAGACTAGGAGACACAAAAACATTAGGCAAAGAAGGAGAAATATCACCAATAGCACTAATAGGTAAGGAGGTTCCATTAGTTGTGTAAATTTGTTGATTGTCATCATAAGGTTTCACATTGGATAGGGACACAATGAAATTTGTCATATGGTTAGACACTCCAGAATCAAGATACCAAGGTTGAGAAGAAACAAGAGTATTACCTGAAAGACCAAGGACAAAAAGGCTAACACAATCATTTGTTGTACCATTTCTGAAGCAAGAGTGTTTGTAGGAGGTGTAGGAACAAAAGTTGGAGATGGCAAAGCAGCAGAACTCGAAGCACTAACAAAGACATGATAAGTAGTGCATTGTTTCTTTGTAAGGCTAATAGGACAACCGGTGATAATATGCCCCCTTTGTTTGCAATAGTTATAGAATTTTTATGAACAATCCTTTGCAAGATGACAAAATCCCTTACAATTGTAGCATTGGACAAAACACATATCTCTAGGCTTATTCTTTCCTTGGGCGGCATAGGCCACACTAACCAAAACAATATAATTCATATTTTGTTCCATAACTGTGTGCATTTTGATTCGTTGTTCTTCTCGAAGAAGCTCACTCAAGAAAGCATCCAAAGTAGGCATAGGGTCACGATTCATTAGATTGGATCAAGTAGCATCAAAATCAAATCGTAGCTTCATCAAAAATTGATCTCGCTTGCTAGTCTCATGCATCATTTGGACAACTGATAGGGCTTCACCTGAAATACCCACATAAATAATATTTAAGTATTCAGCCCAAAGATTTTGAAAATCAGAATAATATTCCTCAATCGATAGACTTCCATGCATGAAATTAGCCATCTCATACTCCAATTGAAAACTTCGAGCTGCATTGGCTTGATGACAAACCTTTTTTCAAATAATACCACATTTCCTTATCAGTGTTGTAAGGCCGAAGATTAAGGATAAAATGAGGCTCAATAGAGTTAAGAATCCAGGTCATGATTTGGGCATCTTTCGTTTCCTATTTTGCCAAATCTGTTGCAGCTGTCAGTGTAGGAATTTTGCCATCAATATGACCCCATCTTTCTACGGGATTGGCCAATTTTTTTACTTTTCTTTTTTTCGTGGTTTGGAACCCTCTCCTTGGAAATGGTTAAATTCGTGACCTATAAAAAATACCAAAAAAATATGAATAAAACAAATCAAATCAACTTTTAAATGCTAGTTTAAGAACTATGTGATCATTGATTCTTCATTGTGACTAGAGATACGTAGGAACAAGATCAATCATTATCAGGTTCACTTCCAAAAAGTCAAATCAGTTTTACAAATTATATTTTTCCAAATAGTCTTATCCAAAAAACTATGTAACATTGATTTTTTATTTCGAATGAGAATACGTAGGAGTAAGGATTAATCCTTGTCTAGCCCAAAAAATGAAAAAACATATTTTTGTTTCTTTTGCATATTACTTTCTTATTATTTTTGGCGAAAATAAACATTTTTGAAAAAACCACATCTTTTTATATACTTGGTTAAAGGTAATGTCCTTGGATGGACATTGTAGGGTACTAGCACCTTCCTTACACATAACCGACTCTAGAACCCAAAATCCGGTTTTCGTACACCTTATTTTATCTTTATGGTTTTCCATAATAAATTATGGTAGTGACTCCAAAATCTATTTCTAAATCTCTATTTTTGGTTCTCCGTCTCGTAACGATTTCAGTAGCGACATAGGTATAGTAGCCCCCTAGCCTCAAGAAGCATAGCGACGAAGAGGCTTAAGTATAAGGCTATCAGGCATGCATGAGTCAATGTGAGGCTAAAGAGGTGAAAAGTTACAACCTCTGACAGTTAGATTTAGGGAGATCTGAGGATTGGGATCAAAGAAGTGGGAGACGAAAAGTAACCATAATTCTTCTATAAATACCGTACGCACTGGTCTCGTTTGGTCACTTACTCTAGCATTCTCTTCTTTGTTGCCAATATATGTTTCAAGAGTCTTAAGGTCTTATTGTCAACTAGTATTAGGTATATCTTCAAGTAGTTATAACATGTTTGTTAGGGATAATCTAGATTCCACTAGTAGTGGGTATTCGTCTAGTCCTTCTCAAGGTTCTCTCTTGTGAAGTGAGAGGTTTCTATAGAGACGAGGGTGGATTCGGGCAATGAGATAGTTGAGTCCAATTGGTTGAAGAGAGGGGGTACAATTGGGTAGATCCCACAGTAAAACTATACATCTCCAAATTCAGGTGGTCTTCAATGCTTACGTCGTGGCTAAACAGTATATACATGTACGAGTGTGTCGAGGTTGAGGACATTGTGTGGTCGAGAGGGTGAATGCCATAGAAAATGTCTGTCATAATCGTGAGGATTACCCGAAAGACTTCTTTTATGTATATATAGCCTTCCTTGTCCAATCGCACACCCGCTTACCTTTTGACAAGTTTACTATGGGTGTGCTACGCATTTTGAACGTAGCACCCATGCAAATGCATCCAAACAACTAGGGTTCTCACCAAATATTGAGGCTTGTTTGTAAATCATTAGGACTAAGCCCTACACAATAGTGTTTTTTTTTTTACATTTATATAGTACTCAGCATCCCTTTACTTGACTTTCTTTAGTCAATCGGTCAGGAACATGCTTATTGGGTTCCTACACCTAGTCTTTCTAGAATTTTAAAAATGGTTTCTTTAGGTTCGTGGTAACCACAAAAGGTTATTTTCATTCTTATAATGAGGACAACAACCTTAAGTTTCCTTTATACTGGACAAATAACCTGACTAGGTATTAAGAGTGGCTAAGAGAGAATATCATTAAAAAGGATAAGAGAATTTTGAGTCTTCTGGACGAGCTTCCCTATTGGCTTCCTACTAGGAAAATTTTTAAGATATACTTGTCTCCCTAACCATTGACTGACATGTTTGGTAAGTATATTTATTCAAGTTGAGTATGGGCTAAATTTCAACTAATCTGAATATATTTTGGCATTTACAAGAGTGATGGCCCAACAGGAGCAAAAGGTTTGAAAAGATAACGTCTTTTGTAGCTTAAGGAATAATATATTATTGGGTAGCAAGAATCGGGGTGAAGTGTAACATCCCGCCAGGATATTACGGATTTTTAATAAAATAAGCAAAATAATAAAGATCGTTGCATTTAATAATTCCTCATTTCCCAAAAATGCGGGAAATTAAAACTTTATTAATGAAAGCCAATATCCATTATTTATCAAAAATAAGGAAAATAGTCTAAAACATTTCATAAGAGTTTACATATGATATCAAAATCATAAAATACAGTAAAGCATAAAATTCTCGAGCTATCCCCTCTCCGTGGCTAAGCTCCACCAGAACCACCTGCATCAACATCATCTGCTCACGTATACCGTGTATACGATCATCGCCAAACACAAGCAGATAGGGTGAGCTTAACTGATAAAGCATAGATGAATATATATATATGACTTAATAAAATTTCCAGTGTGAAACACAATAATTTCCAGCCCTGCACAGCCCCTCCTAACAGATACTCAATGAGTTTCTATGCCATTTTCATCGTTCATCTCATGAACATATCAATAAGCTTACCCATAATCGACTCTAATGTGACTTAATAAAATTTTCAGTGTGAAACACAATAATTATACTCAAGCCATCCACATTTAACTCTATCCACATTGTTCCATTCCATTGAATCGTCAACTACATGTAACTCAGGGACATTTCAACATCAAATCATCATTAAATAATAAACGCTGGTTTTTCCCCGATCCGAACCAACCCAGAAACCCAAAATCATCAAAATTGAATCAAACAGACCCGCACCACCTGGCGGAAATTCATCACCGCCAGGTAATTCCTAAGAAAACCCAAAACTGGGTTACAGGCTTTTGTCGCCTGGCGGTACATGATTTCATCGCCAAGCGGTTCCTTGCGGGAACCCAGAAAACACACAACAATGGATGAGCTGCCTGGCAACTATGTATAGCCCGCTAGGCGGTTTCTGAAAAAATCCCAGAAACTCCAAAAATTTAGCAGAAACTCGACGAATTCATGCATTTCACAATATACACATCATGCAATTCAGACTTAATGTAAATTAGACGCATAAAACTCCCCTAACCTAGTTTCCTTGCTAAAAGGTTGAGAATTCCCAAGGTTCTTCTTTGCCCACCCAAAGTCCTCTTAGTTCTCCCTCCAATACAGCCTCAATTCTGCTCTAAACCTTACCACTCTCCAATTTTTTGTGCTCAAGTTTCTGAGTATAATCACAGCTTGCCAAAACCCTCACTCTTACTATAATTTGGCCTTTTATATGGTGCCTTATTTCTAGGTTAATTACCAAAAACGAATCAAGGCACAATTGGTGATGTTAATAACCATTTATTGAATCTTATGGTTTGTTTTCCAGCCACCCTTGGCTGCCAATTCCTCTAGGTTTTACGTTAACTCTTCACATTCATGCCAAAACCAAAAATAGCAAAAATAAGGTTTAATTTGGGTTCTCCAAGGTTTGAACCCATAACCACACCAATGTTAAGTCAAAGTTAAACCATCATACCAATTCATGTTTCTTGCTAACTAATATAATTCAAATATTATATTATTCCACAACATGATCATATATATAAAAATATAAAAATCACATAAATAACACATAAATGGCATAGATAGAACTTGAACCCAAGTCCTCTCACACAATCAAAGTACTCTCAACCACTTGAGCTAGTACTTTTCCACATCATACAAGTTAGAATTAATTACCATAAATGTTCTCCCTACCCACATTTATTGATTAATTGTTTAATTTAATTAATTAATTTTCGCAGGTCTTACATGAAGGGTCCTTGAGTCCTACCTTGAAGGGGCCAATTGTATACATCCATCCTCCTCAAGTTGTCGCCCCTTAGAAGATCCAACCTTCAAAAATCCCAAGGAGTGGGAAGGACAAGAAAAAGGCTTAATTCGCTAGAGAGGAGCTCTGACTTTAAGGTTGTCGGCTATAGGGGACTACTCAGTCCTCAATTAAGCATGAAACAATGTATCCAGTTCAATTTTAATGAAGAGAAAAACCGACTAGTGAAGGAAAGCGATCCTAAGGTCTTGATGAAGGCGTACCTCAAACTTCACAACCGATCTCTCACGTATTGCCACAACCAAGCTTATGAAAAAAGAAATAAAAGATGAGGGGAAGATGAAATTGGCCAACGAGTTAGCGGCCTTAAAGCAACAATGTGTTGCCAACAAGGAAGCCTTGGAAAAGGAGAGAGAGGTTGTGAAGGAGGAGAAGAATGTGTTAGTGTGTATAAATATAGTTTATTCTGTCTTTAATAGAATATTCTATACCTTTAATACATAGTTGTTAGGGATTCTCAATTACTCCTTGTAAATAAGAAATATAATATAATCCCTCCCCCTCCCTCCTTTTATTGAATATTAATGTAAATATATTCTATAGTGCTTATTTAAGAAAAGGGGGTTGCAGAATAAAAGGAAGCCTTTCTAAGATACACTCTTGAGTATTGGAGTATGTTTTCATATACCGTGATTTTGTGACATTGTATTAGAGCTACAACTCTGAACCATGGTTCAATCTTGTGTTCTCCATCCCTGTCTTCTTCTTTGACCTATTATCGAGCTTCGCTGCCTCCATCTTCGTCACACTGTTCACAATCGCTGGTTTTGAACTTGTGATTGACGTTCACAATCGGTGGGAGTTCTTCAACCTGTTCACTTCTTAGTTCGTTTCAGTTCGTGTTCGGTGGTGGTTTGCGAATTTGTTCTTGTTCATGACTTTGACTCTCGTTCGTGTCACTATGATTGCCATGTTCACAAATTTGTTCTTGTTCACAACTTTGACTCTCGTTCGTGTCATGGTGATTGTCATATTCGCTTTGATTTGTTCTCACGGTTCGTCCATACTATTGCTCGCTCACAGTATTTTGTTCTTGTTTGAAGTTCATTGTTAATCGCAACACCTTTGTCATCTTCTTTGGTTTTGATTTTGAGAACCCATTCTCTGCGTCTTTGTTCATCATGGCCTCAGATAAACTCAACACTTTTCTAGTTTGATTTAATGGAAAAATTATGCTGCTTGAGAGTTCCAATTTAAGCCTATATTAATAAATGATCAAAAGAGAAACTATTTTTCATCTTTTTATTCTTATATTTTTTTAATTTTTTTTATATATCTTTTATTTTATTTCGAAAACATTTGATTTTGTTTATATTTTTTAATTATAGAGAAAAAGAAACGTATCAAGTACTAGGACGACATCTGCGGTCACATAAGTACTTGTACTCTTATTTTAAACAATTATACGTAAAAAGAAAGAAACATATTTTTAATTTCTTTTTATAATTATATTGTTATTTTAATTTTTTGAAAACTTTTATATTTTAAAAGACTATTTTTTTTTTAATTATTGTTTTTATTTTTCTTTATTAATTTTATCTTAAAAAAAACAAAATCTGTTTTTTTTCATGTTTTAATTGTTTTTAAACTATTAATGAAATAAGTGTAATAAACTAAAAATGGAAGCTTTAAATACAGTTAATGTGTGTAGTAAGGTGGAGGTAATGGTAAGGTGGAATGCATGAAATAATATTACAATCCAAATATGGTAGAAAAGGAAGGAGTGGGGTTGAGAATATAAAAATTTTGAGTTGTTAGTTGCAGGATAGGGTGGTGTGGGTGGATAAAATATATTGGGTTGGAAAAATAAAATTCAAAGATGTAAAAGAAAAATACAAATATGGGGTTTAGAAATGTCAAAAATAGATTGGATTTAATAAAATTAAACAATAAAAAAATTCTTTTATTTATTTCTTATTTTTTTAATATATATGTGTATATTTTAATGTAAACTAACACCAGTGCAGTAAGGGCTTTTGGCCTCAGTTGTTTTTGTTATTTTGTCTCGGTTTTAGAACCGAGACATATTGGGATGAGGTAAAAAGGAGATGATTTTTGACCTCGGGTGTTAACCGAAGCCATAAAGTGCTTTTCTGCCTCAGGTCACGCCTGAATCGAAGCCATAGATTCACAAAAATTTTAATTAATTTTTAAATTGGCCGCGCATTTGGCCTCGGTTATGGTAAGAACCGAGGCCATAGGGAACATTTTTTAAAATACCACTGGCATTTTTCATCATCACCATTTGCACACAACAACATATTTCCTAATCACACATTCAAATCAGAAACAGAGAGAAAAATTATTTAAGTAATGAATGTGCAGAGACATATTAACCAAACACCAGCGGCATAGACACACCCAAACAACCTAATCCGAATTTTGCAATCTTCACACTACTTATTTAAGTAATGAATGTGCAAAGAAAAATTAAATGATCAGATGATGCGGCGGCAAAGGGTAATCCATCACCCACGAAGAGCTTGCAAATCTCGATCCTTGAATATGGTGCCAAGTACTTGTTCAGCTCCAACACATAGCTACGAAGAGGCTTAAGGTAATCCATCAACGGTGCATTAGGAGGCACAACCACATATCCAGCCCATAGGGTGATGTCCTCTAAGCAATTTTTTTCTTCCGCAGCCACTGTGTCCTCTGAACCCTTTTGCTCTCTGACAATCCCCACATTCACCAAACATTTTTTGCTCTCTAACAATCCCTGCATTCTCCAAACATTTTTTGCTCACTAGCAGCCGCTGCAACATCCTTCGAGCATTTTTTCCTCGCTTCCGCGTCGCTGATAGTGCTGGTAGTGAAGTGGCCCAGTTCTTTGCATTGACGCTGGAAGACGCGCCCCTTGTTTGAAGCAGCGGTGTCGGCGATTCCTTCGATGGTGACGGCAAGACAGTCGCGGGATGGCACGGTGAAGCAAAGATGGAGGTTGGTGTTGTCGGCAGCGATGAGGAAGAAGAAGCGTCCTATCTCGTGCAGGAGAGGAAACGAGGAAGAAATTCGTGGTTGTCCAACACCGTCTTCGTTCCAGATCTGGTTAGCACTACTTCTGCTTCCCGACTTTGGTCCAACATCGCCAATGTGCCCAGATCTGCCAACATTTGAGCCCCCTGGTTTCATCCCCTCCTCCACTCTGCATTTCAGCCCCTTTTCAACAAACCCTAAAATCAACAAATAAAATTTAATCAAGGAAACAGGAAATGGAGGTGCAGCGAACCAGCAGCGGTAACGCGATGGTGGCCATAGCGGTGTGGTTGTAGCGACAGTGGAGGTGTAAGTTGCAGGGAGAGAGAAGAGAGAAATGGAGTTGTAGAGAGAAATGGAGAGCGCGGGGAAGAAGAAAAAGAAAAAGGGGTTCGCATTTTGGCACCGGTCCTTTGGCACCCGAGGCCAAATAAAGGGGTTCGCATTTTGGCACCGGTCCTCTGTCACTTGAGGCCAAATATGTGAGTTTTTGGCTTCGATTCTCCGTAATCGAGGCATATGCTAGTTTTTGGCACCGGTTTTTTATCAACCAAAGCATAAAACCATTTTTGGCTTCGGGTGCTTTGTGAACCGAGACATAGAAATTGGGTGGAATTACAAAAATGCCACCGCGCCATTATATGCTTCGGTTTTTTGATAACCGAGGCATATAAAGCGAGTTAAAAACAATAATTTGCACTAGTGTAAAATTTTCAAAAAAACTTATTTTAATTTTTTTATTAAAACCTATTTTTTTGTAAAAAAATATTTTTATTAAGTCTGACGAAATCAGGTATTGACAACCACCCTTTTTACTTATATTTTTCCAGATAAGAAGGAAATTTGATATTTTCATATTATTAGAGTAAAAAATAAATAAAAATAAAGATATTAATTTCGTCCAGTTTCAAAAGGAAACAAAGAAATTACTAAGCTTAAAATGGATACTATGACCAATTCCATGAGTATGGTCATGTCCCAAAAACCTTATCCTTCCTTCATTTTTTTTCATTTTGACTTTTTGACAAACGAATTAGACCAATCCTTAGGAGAGGGTCTTGTCTAAAGGATTGAATGACCATTACAATGTAGAGGGTCTCAATCCAAAAAACCATACCCTTTTTTCAATTCTGAAGTTTTAAAAAACTAATTAGACCAATCTCGAGGAAAGGATCTATATCCAAAAGATTCGACGACCATTACCACGTAGAGGGTCTTGATCCGAAAAACCTTATCCTTTTTGTAATTTTGACTTTTTAAAAAATGGATTAGACCAATCCAGAGGAGAGGGTCTATATCCAAAGGATTTGGTGACCACTACCACGTAAAAGGTCTTGACCCTAAAAAGAACATCTGGACTTGACCATTCTCAAGGAGAAGGCCTTTGTCTGAAAGGAGAACTTGAAATTTGATTTAGATGCAAACAAACAGCATGTGAATGCCTATTGAAAAAGGAGAGTCCAAATGAGATTCATATGAAATGTTCTCTTTTGTGGACTTCTATTTCTATTTTTGAAAAAAAAATTTGACTTGATATTAATTATTTTTTTTATGAATTATGATCAATGATCTGATGTGATGAATGCATGGTTGTATGGATGAAATTAATTTGAGATCCTTATTTTCTTTTTCAATTTCCCTTTTTCTTTTTTTTTTGTCTCCATCTTTCTTTTATTTTGGGGGCCAACAAAATTAGGCTTAGAGGCTAAACAAAATTGGTCTTAGGGGCAAGACAAAACTGGGCTTGGGGACTAGTGTGGAAACTAGGCTTGGGTCTAGTGTGAAACCTGGGCTTAGGGGTCTAATGTATAAATTGGGCTTGAGGGCCACATAAATACTAGGTCTGGGCCAGATAGACTAAGCTTAGGGGCCCAATGTGAAAATTGGGCTTAAATGCTAGAGTTAGGCATATACTGGCATTAAATGTAGGGACCAGGTAGATGTTGAGCTTGGGTCTAGTGTGGAGACTAGGCTTACACATTAGTGCCAGACAAATATTGGGCGTAGATATAATGGCAAGTAGATATTAGGCTTGGGGGCCAGGCAAACTAGGTTTAGAGGGTATATTTGTCATTTATATAAAAAAGGACTATCAACCTAAGGGAGATGTCAGAGAGGCAAACTTGCAATATTAATTTCTTATTTTTTTGAAAATACCGTTTGATTGAAGGAGTATGTTGCATGATTATCTTGACTCATGTTTTGATGTTATGAGATGAGAATGGTCATGCATGATTGAAAACATATTCACTTATTTCGAGCACAAGGTGTCAAAACACTAGTGTATCCCTAATATGCATGAATGCATGATGAAAAACCTGTTATGCTTTGGCTTTATTTTCTAGGCATGCCTAAGTCAACTGTTCTATTTGCAATCATCAAACTTACTGTTATTTTTAGTGCTTTGTGAAAGTGAGGAATGTCATAAATCTCGAGGTCTAATGTTTAAGAGGATTATTGCTTGACTTTCTCCTTCGCTACATTAGTGCAAACATGCTTGCATTCACTAGTGATTGAAAAACATAAGAGAGATGCTTGGGAAGGCTTTGGAGGACATTGAGATAACCATGTGGGTATATCATACACTCCTCAAAGGAGATACAAGGTGAGAAATGAAAGAGACCCAAAAGCTGCCCCAATTTTGGTGCATGGGGAAAAGTGTTTGAGAATATGGATCTATGAATGTCAGGGTGAGAAAATCATGTGACCCACAAAGCTACCCCAATTCGGGTGTAAGGAGAAGAATTTGAACGAAGTATGGTTTTCGTTCAGAAGAGCTAATGTATATGGAAATGGTTGGATGAAAAGGAATGCCCCAATTAACTTATTTTCCTTTCATTTGCTTTTGGCTAGCTAATAGGGAATTCCCCTATTCTTGAGACATTATTTCTTTTTCTTTTCCCATTTTTCGCTTTTTTGTTTCGCTCATTCATTTTTTTAAAAGAAAGACTGCATTGTTAGTCATGTTGCCTTATTTCTAGAATTAAGTTTTATAAACATTAGAGCAACCATCCTTCAATCTGTGTGGACTTTTATTTGGCTTGTAATGTGGCTATGAGCTAAAAGGTTTTTGAAAGAAAGTTATCATCTTAGTATTGAATTAAGTATTTATCAAAACTTTTTACGCACTTAATATTTCACTGATTCGATTTTCATTCTTTCATTCTTCATCACTTTATGATTCTTTTTATTTTTTTGGCTCATTTTTCCCTTGATGAATTCCTTTCCTTTTATCACTAAATACTTTATTTGTGTATCTTGAGCTTACTTTTATTGTAATGACAACCTTTGTTTGGGAATAATTTTGAAAAAAAAACATTATTGTTTTGGCTCAACAAAAAACATTATTGTTTTGGCTCAACAAGCTAGTAAGAGATTTTTGTTTTTGTTTTTTTTAGATGAAGAAAGACGAACACACATGATCTCAAATCCTGATTGCTTTATTTTTAAAATGTCAACTATGCTACAAAACTTAATAATCTCAACACAAGTCACCTTTTTCTTTTCTTTTCCTTCTTTTGTTTTGTTTGCCCTTTCAAATTTTTAGCTTGACAAACCTTTTCTTCTTTTCTTCTTTGAAAATTATTTTTATTTGTCCTAACAAATTTGGGGATCATCTAACTATCACAAGCAATGATAAACTTGAAAAATCTGCCCCAATGTAAAAGTTTGTTTATTTTTCAGGCAATATCAACAGTGTTAGGGAATATCCTCTAATTTTGGGAAAGTCAGGGGAAGAATGTTTTCAAGTGACACTTACACAAATGGTTCAAAAGAAAATGTCAAGTTGTTATTCTTGGTTACATTTGACCTCGGAGAATCATGACACCCCATCATCCTTTTCTTTCATTTTTTTTTAATTTTATTTTTTATTGAAAAACAATGTATATGATGATTTGCAAGAAACCAAATGACTCAAAATGTGAAAATCTTGTTTTATTTCCTTTTACAATTTTTCTTTTGCGACACCATTTAGGACTTGTTCTTAATGAAAAATAACATATCTCGTATACTTTGAAACTTGTGAAGAAGAGCATGATGCAACTGAGTATATTCATCATAACAATACGAAAGAAAATCCAATAGTGAAAAGCATAAAATTGTCAATGTTTACAAATCCTTGGATTACTTCATGTAGAGATGTTTTTATGTCTTGGTAAAGGATTTTCTTCAACATTGGGTGTCCCTCCTTCAAAGACCAACCATCCTAAGCCATGCATGCTTCTATTGAATTACCCGATGCTTTCCCATGATAATCACATCTTGCATTTAAGTCATAATTCTTCGGGTACGGAGTTCGTACAAGCTTGGTGGAACAGACGTCTATGACATTATTGCACATGAGATTTAGTAGTAGCTTCGTGCAAGTCATGGGGATAAGAGTGAAATTCAAAGCCTTTTTGTCCCGATTGTAATTTTCTTGCCTAATGACCTTGTCAGATTTCTCAGACTAAGTCATCAAAGGATAGGCTAATTGGACAATGGGATATGAATTAGCCCTTTGTTCTCTTCTCCTCTTAGATTTAGAACCATACTCGTTCAAATTTGCTATTAGATTTGGGCCAAGAGTAACTAAGTTATGGCCCTTTTCACAACATTTTCACAACAGTTGAGGCACAACTATGTGTGGAAATACTAATGAGGAGACAAATTTTGGTTGGGGTTCTCACGATAGCCAAACAGGAAGTATGTCCCAAGTGGCACCGCTACACAACCCCTCTAGTTCTATGTTACACTCGGACTCGGTATAGGGTCCCACTCATGATATGCATAATGTGCGTGTTTAAGGGAGAATGCCATGCAAAACCAAAACCGTACCTGTAAAATAGCAACAAACTTCCCATACAAATATAAACATGTCTCCTACCCTAAGATTCAAAACAAAGTTTTCAAATACATGATAAACAAGAATATTCCATTATTCCAATCATCCAAAAATAAAGAAGAACCAGCATAAAGACAAATAAACGAGAAGGACAAATATAAAAAAAAAATACATCAATTTTGCACATCTCATTAAATGGTTTGATTCTCTGACGTCTCCAGCGGAGTCGTCATCTGTCGCAACCGAAATCACAACAAGATGGTGAACCAAAAATAAAGATTTAGATATAAAGTTTAGAGTCACCATCATAATTTATTATGAAAAAACTATGGAAAACCATAAAGATAAACAAGATCTACAAAACACATCACCGTTAGAATATACAACCAATATCATCATATATTACATTCAATCACTCAACCTTTCCCAACATATTCACATATCAACTCTAGATAAAACAAGAGCCAAAGAAAAAAAAATACCTGGAAGCTAATTTTGCTGATGAATTTTCTCGTAGGTGTATTGAGGTAATAGAAAAGAAAAGTAGATATCTCCCGAAAATGTTTTTTTCTCTCCTTTTTCATATGAGAGGTTGTGTATTTATATACACATATTACAATCCAAATGTATTCCCACAATAAGGTTAGTCTTAATTATAATGAACTATAAAAGGCAAGAATAGGTCATGACAGAATCACATTACAAGAATCAAATCACAACAAATCATAGCATGAAAATCAACCATTATTAATAATATTGATTTTAATCATTAGAAAATATATTATTTCTAATTATTATAATCATATCATTAGTTTCTCTATGTGAAACAACTTATATATGAACAACAAAGATGGTAGAAAAATATGAGTGGGAGTGAGAATATAAAAATATTGGATTATTAGTTGTATGAAAGGATTATGTGAGTGGATAAAATATATTTGGCTTAAAAAATAAAATTCAAGATATAAAAGAAAAACACAAATCGAGGGATTAGAAATGTCAAATGTAGATTGGATTTAATAAAATAAAACAATAAATTATATATATATATATATATATATATATATATATATATATATATATATATATATATATATATATATATATATATATATATATATATATATATATATATATATATATATATATATATATATATAT
>Ga0214544_1005373_pt1 | contig 24862 bp, 13 predicted proteins | sample CNSS3metaG_FD_160074 | JGI IMG/M metagenome (GOLD analysis project Ga0214544, IMG submission 160074) | Root nodule microbial communities from cowpea collected in UCLA plant growth center, Los Angeles, California, USA - CNSS3 | ecosystem: Host-associated > Plants > Roots > Nodule | place: USA... | reverse complement strand
TTTTAAAAAAAAAAAATTTTTTTTTTTTTTTTTTTTTTTTTTTTTTAACTTCTTAAAAGGTAATCTTATATTTAGCTTATATTTACAAAAATAAATTAATTTTTTCGGCTTGCTGGTGACTAATTTTCGTCGTGAAACAGAATTTGAAGCCATTTTTATGGGACCAATGAATTATGGGTGACTTGAGACGTAGTTATTTCATATTATTTAATGGTCTTTTAGTTTCAATCTTAATTGTAATGAATATTGGGATGGGAAACTTGGTTACTTTATTTAATCCAATTAATAGCTTAATTTTTGTGATTTTTTTTTTTGTTTTTGCAAAATTGATTACACAATTGCAATGTGGCATAATTGCTGGTTTCTAGTTCGAGGTAGAAGATTGCATTGTTTGTGCTTTAATTTTATGCCATCTTGCATTGTCATTTTGGTAACTATCTTACTTTTCTTTTCTTTTCACATGATTGAGGAAATCTAAGTAGGCGCAAACAGCTTCCTTTTCACATTGACATAATTCCGGTGGTTTGCATTTATTTTCTCTGATGAATAATTGTTTTTTTGTTTTCAAAAGACTGAACAAAAATGTTAATTTTCTGGTAAATAAGTTGAATTAGGCACACCTTAAAAACGTGTTTGAGTTCTTATCTTTGTCCGTTTTATATAACACTGTATCAGTTTGAATTTATTATGGTGTACTGGTTCAATAAAAATCCGGCACGTGATTTTATAATCAGTTTCAATTTTATTATGGAAGAGTTGGCTTGGACGTGAAACTTATGCCATAATTAGTGCTTATTGTTTTTATTCTTATATGCAGGTGTGGGATTTTGAATTACAGAAATCAAGAGGTTGTGATGAACCAAGAGTGGTGACATTTGATGGTCTAGAAGTTCCAACATCATTTCAAGATATGCACAATATAAATTACTCGACCACCGGTGATGATATTCTATCAAGAAATGTAAGCCATTACTTGTGCTGCTGAATGATTTTCAATTTTTGCCTTGTGTGTTTTTGAGCTTGATGTATTGCAAGTTAAAGGAGTTTGCCACCAGATTATAAAACTTGCTCGCGTGTGTCAATGGAGCTTTCTGATTTACTACATGCAATTTACAAATTACCGGCTTGTTGAAGTAGTTATAGTCTACTGTTATTGTAATATGAGAGTCATTTGATTGCAACTGTTTGTGGGAGTGTGATGAAATGGTTTTGAATGGGTGATGCAATTGATTCGGGCTCTCTAAGGAGGTTGATGCAGTATGCAAATGGTCTATAGGGTTCTTTGTCTTCCAATCATTTTGAGAAATATGTTAGGTTCTGACACACCTTAATAGTAATAAACCTGTGGATTTCTTTTTTGAACGAAATCAATGTTGAAAAAGAAATTTGCAGTAGAAGTGGGTTAGTAGTTTTAAACTCTGAACGTACTGACAAAACTGTGGGCCTTCATAGCTTTGATTTAGTGTACAGAGTTCACATGGGGAGGGACAATTGAGGACGGAAAGATTTAATTGCTAAAGATGCAGAGTCTTCCAACTTTATTTGTCTGTATATTAAACTTTAACAGCTGCGTCCATATCATTTAAAATCCGCAGAGGGAATCATACTTCTCATTCCCAAGTGCCAGATGATGCGTAGAGTATATGATAGTATGTAATAACCACTATTTCCATGTTTCACATGGGTGCTTTCTACAATTTATTGTGTTATAAACTGTTACGCAATGATTGCAGTAAAGTTCCATTATGATTTGGCCTTTCTCATTCATTTCGTCAGATATTTCCATTTCATGCTTGGTTTTACCTTTATCTGTGGGGAACCAGTAAATAACAAACTATTTATGGTTTCAAAAATTGCAGAACCAATCGGATCAGTCATCATCAAGCCACGCAAAGAAGAAAGAAGAAAGCAACAAGAAAGCCAGAGGTGGGTTGTCATCAGAGTCCAAATTGCTAGAATCAATACCGTATAGTGGCACCAACAAGGTGGTTGTCATGGAGCATCTTGTGGGTGGGAATGCAAATGTTAACACCTTAAAAGCCAGGGTTAGCTTGGAAGAGTTGGCTAAGAATAGAGGTAATGCAATGTTACGCTACAAGGAGAAGAAGAAATCTCGAAGGTATATTTCCTTTTTATATGAAGGAAATAGTGTATGTATTAGTCGTCCAATGATTTTTATTATCTAAATTGATATACATTTCTTGACTTTAATAATTAGTTTAAAAGTCATACGCACCATGATTCATTCTTGATTGACAATGTAAAAAGATGTTACAATGGATAAAAGTTAAACTCTTTAAATTTTTACACATGTAGCGAATGCAAATGTACAGAAACCTATCTAGATATACATGCAAGCAATACACACTTGATTTAATTTTGTGAAAGATGGTATTAGTTTGATCTTTAGTTTGAAGTTGCTGCATCGTACTTTGCACAGGTACGATAAACACATTCGCTATGAATCAAGAAAGGCCAGGGCTGATACTAGAAAGAGGGTGAGAGGGAGATTTGTGAAGGCAAGTGATGTTCAAGCAGGATGAGTGGCTTTTCAGAAATCTCATCCTAGTTCAATGCTCTTGTGTGTATACATAAGTTACAATATCACAGAAATATGGATATATTCTAGTTTTCATAAACTCCCTGAGCATTGATTGGTTGATTGATTTGAATCAGTTTTGGTAGATGTTTTATTTCAATTTTTATTTGTTACATTATGTGGGAGTTGATATTTGGTGAGATTGTCACATAAGAGGGCGATAGTGATACACCGACATTAAATCGGTGAACTAATCCTGTTAAGATTTGTTTTGTGATTGAAGTATCATTCAACACATTTCTCAGTCTCTTTCCATGTAAATAGGTCACTTGAAAATCTCACATAATAATCTCTTCTCCCACTTAATGCAGCTTAGAAAAGAAAAAAAAAAAAAACTGAATTGAATTCTTCTACTTGAATTTCTCACTTTTGAACAGTTGTGCGATTGCAAACTCTTACCTAATTCGAACTTTCTATAAACATGTGTGTTTTTTTTCCTTTTTGGGTATAAGAACACATCTAAATAAAATTGAAAGCTCTTGTTCAGTTACGGGCTGTGATACTTTGACACTTTCAAATTCTCTCTTACTTCCAAGTCACACTTTAAAAATTATTGTTTTATTATAATATTTTTTTGATATTTATTTTCATTATGTCAATATGCTATTTTATTTTTATTATGTTAATATAATATTTTATTTATTTTTACTTTTATTATGTTAATATAATGTTTTATTAATAAAGCCTAGTGCCAAATAGACTTGGAAATAAATGTGGCATAGACCATCTTTTTCCATTAGGGATTCTTAGATATTTGTAGGGAGGATTGTACATTAATATATACACTTTTTCTCTTGCACCCTTTTTTTTATTAAGTGCAATTGCTAACTGAAAAAGACTAAAATATCATCTATCATTTCACTGTGTCACAATTGTTATTGTCATTGTCACTGCTGTGTCATTAGTGTTGCACCTCTGTTCTCTATTGCAGAGGAAGGAGAGAGAGAGAGAGTCGTACCTCATTCCAGAAAGTTTATATCAAAATACATGTAACGTGATTTAGAAAGTTGGTTTTGGGAAAGTTCAATTTCAAATATTCTTTCCAAAACTTATTATATATGTTCTAGAAAATGTGTTTTGAAAATTTTATTCTGGAAAATTTATTTCAGAATGCATTTCATGCTTTATAAAAAGTTTATTCTGGAGATTTTGTACTGTAAATCTTATTCTGGAAATTTTATTCCTAAAATTTTGTTGAAAATCAAATTCTAAAGTTTAAAAGAAAAATCAGAAAACTTGTTCTGAAAATTTCTGAGAAATGTAATTTGAAAGTTACTTTTACAAAGAATAAAATGATTATTTTAAAAATTATGGAGGAACAGTTAAAAATTATAAGGCGAAAGAAAAAAGAAAGAAAGAGGCTAATGTATAAATAAGTTTCTTTTATAAAAAAAATATATTTTTTAAATAAACTGTTGTTAAATTAAGAGTGAAATAAATGCTTAGATGAACAAACTAAAAGAATGTCTAAGTGGGTGTACACAAGTATTTATTGTAAAAAAAAGTCAGTTTCTTTAACAAATTTTAACATTTTAAGGAATTAATTGACCTTCAGCTCTGGATTTACCCAACAGAAAAAAGCAAATACAGCACTTAAGCGGCCGTTATTTATTTATTTTCCAACTTATTTTATAATTTTTTAATATTAATTAGCTCCATGGGGTTAGGATTATACTGAACAATTTATAAAAATCCAAACAAGCTCCATTTAAGCAAAAAAAGAAGAAGTTAAATTTATTATTATTTTCTTAAAAAAAAATTAACTAAATACGATGCTACAAAAGCATAAATTGTAAACTATTTAGAACATGTGTTAATTTATTTTTTTAACTAAATTTTAATTATTCGTTTGACGTCTCAAACATGTATAATAATTTTTTAATTAACATTAAAATAAAAATATGTTCATATAAATAATTCAAATATTATTATAAAAATTTATTTAAAATATTAAATAAATTTAACAAAACTGAAAAAAGTTAAATTTACACAACTTAAAATTAAAAAATTAAATTAAACTAAAATCTCATTTCAATTTTTTATATTTAACCTTAAAATTAACACCGGTGGGGTGATATCAGAGATTATTTTATCCCACATGTTAGTTTACTTTTGTTTTCGTTTTCACGTAATCTGGTTCAATTTTTAGTGCGCAACTTGAGTTTTTTATATTTTATATTTGTAAAAGTCATCGTAGAAGTCACGATTACAGTTTTATCGATTACAGTTTTTTTTAAAGTAAAGTAGTTAAAGAAGTAACGATATTTTTATTTTTATTTTGTGATTTTCATTAATTTTTATTTTATTATATTTTAATGGTATTTACTTTTTATTTTTTATTTAATTAATTTAATGTTCAAAATTAACTTAATTAATTGAATTTATAACTTATTTGGAAGTATTTTTTCTGGATTCCAAATAAAATCATGTTAGATATTATTATGAACTTTGACATCTACCTAAATCGAGACTACAAAAGCTCATTAACCATTTGTCAATATATAAGAATTGATTAAATAAAAAACAAATACAAAACATTGAAGACCATATTAAAATCATGATAAAAATTACACTCCACGAAATATAGACAAACTACAACTATTATTAAAAAAAAAAAATCTAAAGAAATATATGGGATAAAATATTAAACCACTTATATTATTTTTATATGAATTAAGGCTAGATTAGCTAACTTATTGTACAATGATTTCCTTTAGGACAAACATGAAAAACTTTTAATTGTATATGCTTACAAAAATGCGAGCACTGACGCCATCTTCTTCACGCCATCTTCTTCAAAGACTAAACTCCAAGAAACCAACTTGTTGATTTAAAAAATCATAACACACTAAAGAGAATCACTCTCTAACCAAAGTCTTTGAAAACCCTCCCTAAAAAACATGTTCCAATGCATAAATGATCATATAAATTCATCATAAATAGAAGTTTGTATCCCCTAAAAAACTCAAAAAACTACTCACATGGATATAAAGTTAAACCAAGACAATCCCTCTTGCACCATAGTATTCACCTTAAATCAATTGGCATGTGAAACTTGCCATATTACTTCCATAAAATAAACTACCTTATCTTACCTTCCCTAATTTGAATATTGAAAAATTTTAACAAAAAAAATCTGACACAATATTACTCATATGCTTCTTATATTTATTTTCAACCATATACACTAACTCCTTATATTTATTTTTATTTTCTAGATTGTGACGTAAAGAACAAAAAAATATATGAAAAAAAGAAATATATTACTGATTGTATACAAAATATGAGGATGTGTTATATATACACATAAAGCTGATCCTAGAAGTCACAAACAAATTGGTCTAAAGCATAATCCTAGAAATCATAAATAAATAGACCTAAAACATGAAGTTATACTATAATACGATATATTAATTTTATTTTGTAAGTCCTTTTTTAAAACACTGTTTTAATATTATCACTGTAATATTAAACAACCGGTTATATGACTGTTTTAGTTTTTTTTTAAGCTATAGGGAAACTTATTGTTTACCATTATTTTTTATATAGTAGTTTTCAAAACTGTTTTATTAATATTGTTAAAAACAATTTATGTTGGTTATTGAATTAATTTAACTGAATCTTTTTGTTACAACTGGCTCTCAAAATCTGTAAATTAATATTATTAAATTGCGTTTTTAATTTTAAAAAAATAATATTATTACCGTAATATTAAAATCTGTTTTAAAATTGTTTCTTTAATATAGTTATGTTAGTTATAGAATTAGTTTGGTTGATTTTAAAACTAAACCGGTAGACTGAGTTTTATTTATTTATTATTTTATATACTAAAATAATAAAGTAATTATGTAAAGAAATATCATGAAAATTAAGTTATATTGTTGTATACACAATTATTTTTTTTTTGTTTTTATTTCAAATACTTTTTGAATAATAATATAATTGTTATTATATTTATTTAATATTTACACAAACTAATAATAATAATAATATAAATTATAAATTTTTAAAAGATTAAAAATCTATTTAGTGAAAGTATTTAGTATAATAACATTTTTTATAATTAAAAAAATTGTAATAATAACACCATTAGGAATAATAATAATAATAAAAATAATAATGATACCAATAATAACAAACTAATGATAATAGTAATAATATTTATGTCATAAATATTAATGTCAATGCTAATATTAAGACTAATGTTAACAATAATAATATATAATTATATATAAAGATAAACAACAAAATAAATAAAAGAAAAATAATTGAAATATGATTTGTAGTAAATAAAATTAAGATGTGTGTTTCACTATTATAATAATAATAATAATAATAATACAATTATAATAATATCTCGTAGTTTTAATAATAATAATAATAATAATAATAATAATAATAATAATAATAATACAACAACTACATATATATATATATAAAGAGATACAAATTTTTTTGTCCTCTTTTATTTTTACAATTTTATCCTCTTAATTATTATTTGTTAAATTTAAATAATTCTTCATAATAAATAATTATTTGCGAGTTTTATTGTTTTACTAATTTTAATAACTATTTTTTAATTTAAATAATTATACATATATAAGGATAAAATGAACAACAAAACAAATAAAAAATGCAAGTGATTGAGATATGATCCCGTAATAAATAAAAGTAAAATATCTGTCTAACTACAATAATAATAATAATACCACTATAATAATATCGCATAATGATAAAAATATTAATAATAATAATAATAATAGTAATAACAATAATACAACTACATATATAAAGAGATAAATTTTTTTGACATATATATAGTATTCATTCTTATGTCAATAGGAATAAAAAATAAGAAATACTTTTTCTCGAGATATGGACAAACAAAAGTCCTTTATGAAGCTCACTTGAGTGTTGGAGTGTTTTTTGCAGGCACAGTCCTTGTTTGGTTGAAAGGAAACAAGTACGTGAAGAAGGGCGAGTACCAGTGAAGTAAATAATTAGAAACACTTGAAGGCCTTTGTAGGATACAACTTCAGCTCCGTAAGAAATATTGGTGCCTATTGTGGGGCCAACTTGTACTATTGCAAAGGAAGATCGTTGAATGGTGTCTACAAGGAGCAAAATGGTCGAAACCAGAGAAGCAAGACCATCCCTAGAAAATATAGCCGCCATCTTGGAAAATTAGTTTAAAATGTAGCAAGAGTTTGTTGAATTTAAGAAGAAGAGTGTTGAGGAGATGGATGCACTAAGGCAGGAGAACTTAAGAGTTAAGCGGAAGGTAAAAGCTGAAGGAGTCGTTGATAAAGGAAAAGAGAAGGAGATTCTTAATGATCCATACATGACATAAAAACCTCGTCGCATGCAATTACACTCCCTAACACTAAGGAGCCAACAACCTTTCATTGATAGTGGGGACGACAAATTGTTACGCACCACCTAGAGTAAAGAGCCGACAACCTTTCGTTGACAAAATCATCGAAACTCTACTCCCAAAGCAGTGGGAAGCCTCCACTCTAAAATGTTATGACAACAACACATATCGTGAGGAACACATCTCTATCTACATCACTCAAGTAAGCTTGTACTCGATTGAAGATTTCGTTCTGTAAGGTCTTTCTAACAACCCTAAAAGGACCAACTTTGGAATGATTCACTACCCTACTTTAATACTCTATAAACTGCTTCGACACCCTCTCATTGTTGTTTTCCACACAGTTTGCTACTAGCCGACATCACTGCCTTACCTCCCTGACCCTTCTTAACATCACACATGAAAAGGGAGAATCGTTGAAATCCTTCATAGACAGATTTGGGAAGGTAGCGCTAAAGATCAAGGACCTAAACCCTAAAGTTGTCTTGCACTACATGATCATGGAACTAAAGGTAGGACCCTTCGTAGATGACTTATGCATGCATCCCTATAAACATAAATGAGTTAAGGCAGCGTGCCACAAAGTTCATACGAGTTGAAGAGATGAGAGAGTACAAAATAAAATCCGCGCCTTTGCCCTACATGCAGAAAAGAAGGGAGAGAATCATGACAGGACTCAGAAAAACAACTATTGGCTAAAAGAATCCAGACCAATTCGGTTATTAACATACGCTCCTCTAAATATGCCCAAATCCCGCTTATTAGAAGAAGCCCTACAAGCGGATCTCATACCACCATGAGTAAGTATTGCAAGTACCACCGCAATAATGGCTGCACCATAGACAAGTGTGCGACACTCAAGGACAAAATTGAAACATTGATACGAGCCCGCCACCTTAAGCGGTTCATTAAGGCCGAATAATACCCTACTTTGAACATCGATATCTACCCTTTCAACGCTGCATAACCTCCTCAAACCTTCAGCATGACCTATACTGAAGACTTGGGGGATGATTTACTAATCAAGGCTGAATAGTACCCTACCTCAACAAAATTTTATACCTTAAACATATCCTTGAGAATAACCTATATTAAAGACTAGGGGGCCGATGTACTTATCAAGAAGAAAAAGTACTTGGCCTCGACACTATCTCTAGGTTGGATACTTTTAAGCCTATTCAGGCAACACTTACTACATGGTCCCCGACCGGGGCAAGAACCCTAAAGGTGGATATTATCCTAACTTATGAAAAAAATCTAGATTATGAAATTGAATTCACAAAATAATCCAAATTTATGTTATTTTAAGTCTATTTAAATTATTTTATCTAAATTATAAATCTATAAAGGTTTTAAATTCAATCAACTTAACTTGATTGATTTGGATTGAATTTAGATTTAAAATGGATTTGATTTGTATTGAATTTAAGTTAGATCACATTTTGGATTTTAAAAATCCAAAATCAAAGTTTGTCAAGGTCGAGCAAAGGCAACAAAAAACCAGGTCAAGCCAATTTCGTCCGGAAACAAGTATTTTAGTGTATAAAGTATATTAATATATTCTTACAAAAGATAGGACTATAAAAATATATCATTTATACACTCAAACTAAACCAACAACCTCTATACCAAAAGCTAACTACTACTAAAGCTCCTTGAGACCTTCCACTACTCTAATTAATGACTCCTTATCCTTCAGAGGTGTCTTTAAACCTGCAACTTCATATACTCTCACCGAATAAGTGATCATCGCAAAAGAAAGGTACAAACAACATAAGAAAACACGTAGCATACAAAAGGGTAGGTTAGTGATAAAAATGAAAATTCTAGAATAATTAAATCGTAGAGGTGTCAATTTGGCCCCTAACCCATGGGCCAACCCTTGCCCACTCTTCATTAAGCCCCCTTTTAGCGGGCCCCCAAATGAGGGGGCCAAAAAAAAGTCCCAGCCCCCAAAGTCTTCTCTTTAGTGGGTTACGGATAAGGCTAAGATGGGTTAATCCCCCCTCAAATAATATTACATTTAGCCAGAGCCAAAGATCAAGCCCCGTGACTCGAACGGGTCCGAAGACCCAAACAGGCCTGATCACCTCGACAAGTTCGAAACCCCAAACAGACGCGACAACCCGGACGGGCCCGAAGACCCAAACCGACCAAGCAAACTAGATAAGCCTGAAGACCTAGATGTGCTTGATAATCTAGATGGGCCTGACGACCTGGACAAGCACGATAACCCAGACGAGCCAAATGATCTGGACGAGCTCGACGATTCGAATGGGCCCAATGACACGGACGGGCCCAAAAACCTTGATGGACACGTCCGGGTTATATTGCTCGTCAAGGTCGTAGGGCACGTTCGAGTTGTCAGGACTGTCTGAGTTGATGGGCCTGTTGAGATTGTCGAGCCCGTTTTGGTCATTGTACTCATCTTGGTCATCAAGCTCGTCGGGCCCGTTCGGGTCTTCACGCTTGTCTTGGTTGTTGGGTCTATTCGAATAGTTGGGCCAGTCCGAATCATCGGGTCTGTTTGGGTCATCGAGCTTGTCCTTACAATCGTGCTGGTCTGGGTCGTTTGGCCTGTCAAGATTGTGGGACCCGATCGGATAGTTGAGCCCGTCTGAATCGTCTAACCCATTCGTTTTGTTGGACTCGTCTGGGTTGTCGAGCTCGTCCGTGTGGTCGTGCTTGTCGAGCAGGTCCGAGTCATTAGGCATGTTTTGGTCGTTGTGTTTGTCCGGGTCGTTAGACCTAGAGTTGTCAAAACGGGTAACCTGGCCCGACCCGGCTCGACCCACCACAGGTTAATGGTTTAGTGAGCCAACCCAACCCGGCTCACTTTTTAGCGAGCCAAAAAAATTCAAACCCGGCCCGATCCACCACGAGTTAGCGGGTTAAACGAGTTGGCTCATGGGTTCACTTAATTAAAAAAATATTTTTTTTTTATGTTTTTCAGTCAAAACTAAATTGTAATTCTAATTAAAATCTAAATAAACTTTAATACAATCAAAATACAAACCAAAATAAAAAAAATACAAATTATTTATGTGTTGGATAAAAAAAAACCTAACATGACCCAAATGTAAAGCCCAACTTAATAAAAATCAATAAAAACACTTGTGTGACCCTTTTATCTGCGGGTTGGTGAGCCAACTCCGCTCACCATGGGTTCAACCCGGATGACCCAGGTTCTAAATAAGCCAAGTCAAAAATCAACCTGTATTGAAATTTGTAAAAAAATTTCAACCCAACCCGACCCGAACCCGTGGTGAGCCGGGTTGGCTCGCAGGTTCTAACCCATTTTGACAGCTCTAGTTAGACCCGTCTGGATCGTCCGTCCCATCCCACAAATAATAGTATATTTTAAAAAATAATATATTTTTCATGTTGAAGATGAAAGCCCATGGTTTGGCCCTAACTCACAAGGCTTTTGCGGGGTTTTTGGCCCTCTGGGCTTCTTTGATGGGTTTTTTTTAATGTGGGCTTTTTTCTCCCTAGCCCACATGGGCTAAGGTTAAGCCCTTTGGGCTGGGCCAAATTCACACCTCTATTAAATCATGTCAAATGCACACAACATAGGTATAATAAATATACAAGGATATATGTACAAAAGTAGTTGACATAGAATTCATTGGAGGTGTGAACCTGTGATGGTTCCTAGACTTTGCAGAGCATAGGGTCAAGGGGTAACCCAACTACACAAGGTAAACCCCCTTCGTGCCTAGGACCAAAATAGTGCAGTGACTATAACCTCATGCGAGTCTCACCATATAACTCATTCTACTATATTCTAGTATGAATGATTATTAGAGTTCAAGATACCTCTTTATTGACATCTCCTATGTCAAGGCATACACTAAAGTTACAACCATCACCAAGAATTTGTCCTTGAAATTGCTTTAGCATCATTATCGTTATACATGCTCACACAACAATTTCATCTTAAATTAATAACAATTCATAGTCATGAACATCAATAAGTCCATCACAATATTTTCACATCAAATACTAGTAACAATCAAAGCCATATAATATGCTTTGCATCTATCACAGAACATTCAAAAATAGTGGAATTGTAGAAATAGGCAAAACAAGGCATCTAACGCTCAATACCATTTGTCTCGGTAAAATTCTCACTTAGTGACATTATGTAATCACTTAGCTGATGCTCAATGCCTTGAAGTAAAAATGCTACCAAACTTGCAGTACACAATGGCACTCAACGCCCCTTTGATATTGCTCAATGCTAGCTCAGATGACAGCACTAAAAAATTGAGATTTTTGGGGAAACTTAGACTTGTTTATTTGCTCATATTGGTACTTCTCCTTAGTGAATTGGTTTAGAAACAATTTTGAAACTTTAGAGATCGTACCAATGGGTAAAAATACACAGGTCATAAATTTTCTCAAGTCAACCCAAATTCAAACAACAAAACAAACATGGAATCAAGCATTCAATTCAGCCATATCATATCATATCAACAATTAACACTAAACCAATTTTCATCAAAGAAAATCAATATCATCAAATTTGAACACAACAGGGACATGTAAAAAAAATTCAAAGATATCAAAATCAACTCAAAACGTACATTCTAGCTTCCCTTACTTGACAAAGCGGCTCAACATACCCAAACAACTCTAAGAATTGCAAACTACATTCAAACATACATGATGATCTATTTACACATAGAAACATCACAAGAATGATCTATACCTATCATTATGGTCAATGAGCAACAAAGACTCATATTGATGATTGAAACCTCACATGCAACCAAAAGAAGGCTCACATGAAAGCCAAAATAGAAAGTGTAACACCCTTAAAGATGCCACATGTATTTTTTTTTCCAAAACTTAAAACACACCCTTTGGTACCATCTTATTAAATAAAAACTTCACAATTTTTTATTCTCAAAATGACATTTGTAATATTAGTTATCTGAAACAACTTTGTTCATTAAAATAAAACATCTTTCACAAACCAACTTGTTTATATCATCAAACCGAAAATGCCACAAAATCCTTCAAGTCAAATGTAACACAAAAACCACTAAACTATTACATTTTATTCAAAAGGACATTTTCAAATGTCTTAAAACAACCAAAAGTTTCCTTGCGAGCTCCTCACCGCTAAGCTTCTCCAACAGTATCTGCATCAACATCTACTCTCATATAACACAGGTCATACGATCATTGCAGGTGGAAACCACAACCATAAAATACAAAGGTTAGCTAACCATGTATCTCATCACATAACATGCATATCAACATACACTCACCTAGCATTATCATAATGTAACATAAACTCATTCATAATATCCATCATTACATGTTCTCAACATCACAACATGAACCCATCAACATATTACGACTAAGTGATACCAAACAATATGATATTCTCTCATAGCCAACCATTATACCTTTCTTGTGCACTAACGCCTCTTGGAAAAATCCCTTCCTTGGTTTCCAAAGACTTACTAGCAACAACTCCACCCGTTTGACAAAGCCTTAGTGATACCATTCTTGTTAAGCTCATGCTAAAGAGTTATAGAGGAACGAAACCCTCTTACCTTGACTCGACAAAGCCCTTCGGTGAAAAGAACCATCCCGACTTTACAACTATAAGAAATTCATACTATCCCACCACATATATATACTCATTCATGCAACATCTCATCACATCATGCCACATTATACCCTTCCATACATATGACCATATAATTGTCATCATGACACATAAATTAACAAACACACGATTATACGCATTTATGATAGATAACACAAATGCACATCAAGGCCTCATCATCACATGTATCACAACACATTGACATCATACAATCCTTATCATTGTATTTAATGTACATCAACCATCAGGCCCAACATCCAATATACTGCAAACAAAGCCTATCACAAATTATCACAACAAAATATCGACACAATACAACCATTAAAAACCAGAAATCATGTGTAACATATGTCTCCAACTACAGACCTCCAAACTAAGATCAACTTGTTCAAACTAAAGAACAACATGTTATGAACTAACTGTCAAAATTTAAGCTCAATCAGAAGGTTAACGAACCGGAAAATGTAATGTTATGAAAATTACATAGACAAGAAAAAAATTAGTAGCCCACGGTGCCCAGAACTTGGCGCCCAGCGGATCCAAAACCCAAGACTTGACGCTCAATGGTAGGAAACCACCGCCCAACGGAACCCAAACCCAAGACTGAAGGCTGGGTGGAAAGAAGCCAGCACCTAGTGGTCCCTACTGTGCGAAAAAATATGGGAAACCGCGTAATTACACTTTGGTCATTTTAAAGGCACACAACCATCAAGGAACATAAAAAATCATTCATCATACACTAAACTTCACATAATTCCATTCCTGGCTTCCAAACCTTCCACTTCATGAACCTAACTCACCATTACAACACATCAATTCAACCAATTGCTAACCCAATAACTCATTGGTATAACATCATGAATATCTACTGAATTTTTACTGCACCAAAACATTTAATTTAACATTTGCACACCATGAGCCATCTAATTTTATTTTCATAAAATTTTAACCCGATTTGCCCAATTTTTACTCCAAACAAATTCTATACTCTAATTCAATTTTAAAAAAACTTAACCTATATTTCTCTCTTGCATCATTCCTCTAATTCTGAATATCAGAAATTAAAAATTATCCCCACTACCATATGCCCAATTCATAGCCATCCACTTACTATCATCAACCGTGAAAATCAACATGCCACATGTAGTGATTTTTTTTTTCATCTCATTTGTACACAAATTCAACACAACCAAGCTACAAGGGAACTTGTTCAAATTACCATCTAATGGACTTTTTCTCCACCAAAAATTAATTCAATAAAACGAAAAGAAATATAACATAACTATTACCTCCACCACGATATCACAATTCTACAAGACGACAAACGCATAACCCCATTGACACCATGAACACATATGCATAGTAGTGAAAATTTGTCATATTAAAATTTCCATTCAATTCATCAAGGTTGACCATTCTCAAGGGAATGAAATATAACATTACGCAATACTCCATCACAAAACAATGCAGAAAAAATTAGAATATAGTATCTTCCCTTACAATTCCATGGAGAGAACCTAAACCCCAAACACACGTTCACACCAGAATCAAAGAGAACAAGGCTTAACATCCCTTACTTGGAATTCCTGCAATGAGATCACCTTAACTTTGTTCTACCCTTTCCTTGCTCTTCACGTTCAGACCAAGAATTATGCTCTCACTCTCTATTTTCTCTTAACAAGCAATAAATAAAAAATAATAAAATTTTTTTTCTTTGACATCACAAATTTTCTTCAACTCACAACTTTTCCTCTCCCACTCAACCTTATAATTTTTCCATCTAACTAACTCTCCTTAATTTCAATTAAAAATATACACATAATCCCACTAACTCTCCTTAATTTCAATTAAAAATATTTACACAAATACACACACCCACAATCCCAATAACTCTCCTTAATTTTAGTTAAAAATATATACACAAATATACACACAGTTTCGGCCCTCCTAAGATATTTCCATCTTACTAACTTTCCTTAATTTCACTTAAAAATATACACAATTTCAACTTTTTTTTTGCTCTAGCTAGGATTTGAACACACAACCACCAATACTCAACCAACACTCCAAACCATGTTAACCATCACATTTTTCTTATCAATCCACACGCATAACAACATTTCAATGTACCTACACATTCAATGCATTCAGGAAAACTACCAAATAAATTCTAAACACGACAAATAAAATTTTAACCTATTACAAGTTATGCCCAATAAAAAAATAATATTTGTTCCAAATGCACACATAAGGAATCAAACCGATGACCAATAACCCATGATAAGCTACTCTTCACCTTTGTTTGTGACCTTACATATTAATTCAATTAATATTCCTCACGTTCAATTATCCCTTAAAAATATATTTTTTTTGGGTCTTACAGAAAGACACATAAAAAATGAGTAGAAAAAAACTTACACAGTGAAGAAACTGATTAGTCCAAATTAAAGAGCTCGCCGCAAGGATCACTAATATGGCTTAGATCTTCAATCAGGCAAACATAGGAGGAGAACTCCTAAAAGTGGTAAGATAACTCTAGAAAAGTGGTTTTTAGAGAGATTATGTAATTTAAAATAATAAAACTTATTTATAACAAAACTATTTATATTAAAATAATCAATTTTCACTTATTTTTAATGCACTATCACCTTTAAAATGCCATTTTCTAGGATTTTACATTGATCATCCACCAATTGAAGTAGAACCACCTGATTCAACATAGTTTTGTTTGTACTGATGCCACCATTGAGGATCATTTTTCTCTTAATGCCTTGAAAGGTTCCTTTAGTGAGGGGATTATGAGATTCCAAGGTGTTATGAATGATCTCACTATGCAAATTTTGTTTGAAAGTAAAATTTTTGATAATTTTTCACGGCCTCACTTAGTTTGAAGCCCTATTAAGCCCATTCAAAATTTTGAGGTTCTAGTTTGGAATGGAAACTTCTTTCTAGTTGAGGGCCTGGTTCAAAATCTTAAAGTCATGATTTAGGACCATACTCTCAAGTTTTCAATTTACTAGCATCCCATGTCAATTGCATATTTGGGCTCTAGGTAGTGCTTGGCTTGATAATGGCAAACCCCTTGCCAAAGGACTAACCACCAGGGGAATGACTAGAAGGATAAAAGAAGAATGGGTGATATAAATCCATTTTTTCTTTTCTTAGTATGGTGTTTAGGTGAAGAAGATTCTCACTGGACATTAAGATAGTCAAATGGTTATCTAGATGTGAAGGTGTATTTCCAAGGACTCTATAGAGAGAATGGGATTCAAATAATCAAAATAGAAAATAGAAAATAGAAAATACTAGTGAGTAAGAATAGATAATGAATGAAGCATATAATGAACCAAAAGAACAAGTGCATAATATTAAATGGAGTAAAAGATGGAGAGCAAGATAAAGGGAAAGGAAGAAGTTTTGGCACACAAATTGAGGTACAAAGGCATCTAAGATGAGTAAGGTTGCCGCCACTTGAGTTTAGGAACTCGTGATAAAACTAAGAGAAAGAAGGCACTGAAGAAGAGAGCTCTCTCACAAATGGTCAAATATATAAGTCTATACTCAAAATATTCAATCCTCTTACAAAGAGGTAGAGGTTTCCTTATATAGGAAATGGGAAGGACCTATTAGAAAATACATGAAACAAGGGTTTCTAAAAGGTAGGTCACCCTAAAAGTGAGAACCTAAGGTGATCCATGCAACATTGACCTTCTAGATGGCCAACCTTGCCTTATTTAAGCTCCTTTTGGTCATCCCACTCTCTTGGGCAAAGCCCACTCTTCCTCTCCTTGTATTTGTGGTTGAACAAATTAGGATTTCAACAACCTACTTAGGGTTCCAATTGGGCTACCTAGGCCAAGAGAAACACCTAGTTAGTGACTCCTAGAGAAGAAGTGCACATGATCTACAATTTGCATATGTTGCAATAAGAAAAGCATAAGTGGACACATGGCACGTGATCCATTCTCTATGCAATGAAAACAGGACACATGTGGGGCTATTTGAATTTTAATTTTCCTCCATTTGTGCAGTCTTAGTTCAACCTTTAGCCCTATAAATTAAGGTGATCACCCCATGTAAATCCACTTTTGAATGAGTAAAGTCAAGCTGCCAATTGTACATCTCCCTTGTTCTTAAGTCACCTTAGGATAGTTCTCTCTATTCTTTGCTACTTACTTTCTTCCTTCGGAGAGTTGGTCAAACCTGTCTCTCTAAGAACTCCACCACACTTCCACTTCATCATTGTTCCTTCAAACACAAGCTTCCGCTAATCTCCATCATATCCACCGAATATTTCCTCAAAAAGGTCATAGTATGGTTGCCATCACTTGCTACCTTGGGAATCCATGTTTCAGACTATAATACTCTAAGATTGAAATTTTATTTAGAGGGAAAATGTATTACTTTACATGGTGATCAGCCTAAAGTACCACGTTAAGCCCAATTTAATCACATTGATAGATTATGCAACACACATGTCATTATATAATTGTATACTTTACAATTTCAATTTTCAAACGTCACTTCAGACAAAATAATTGATTTACCAACTAATATTCACCTTGATATAGCCTTTTTCTTATAGATATATAGAAAACTATTTGATAAACCCATTGGTTTGCTTCCAAATAATCCCACAACCATGCATTCTCGTACTACCAGGTACCAATCCTATTAAAGTTCGCCTATATTGATAGTCACATATTCAAATGGCACAAATTAAGAGAATAGTTGAGGAAATGCTGTGTAAGTGGGCTATAGTGCCAAGTACTAGCCCTTTCTCGTCCTTAGTTCTTTTTTTTAAGAGAAAAATATGTATATTGGCACTTTTGCACTAACTGTAGAGCATTGAATGCTACTATACTACCTCCCCTATCAAACTATGGGTGGGACTAGAGCTAAATATCTCTCTAAGTTGTAACTTTGATTAGGATAGCTAAATATTTCTCTAAGTTGTAACTTTGATTAGGATATCATCAGATACTCATAGTTTTAGAAGACAAATGTAAGACAACTCCTTAAGGTCACTATGAATTGCTTGTCATGCCATTTGGACTTATAAACCCCCCGAGTAATTTTAAAAATTTGATGAACTCAGTGTTTTATGTCCTATCACACAAATTAATTTTGGTGTTTTTTGATGATATATCGACGCATAACTTATCTTGTTCCTAACACTTGCAAGACTTGGAAGTGGTGTCAAAAATTCTACAACATCACCAAATATTTGCTAAGTTGTCTAATTGTGTTTCAGATTAGAATAAATTGAATATTTGGGCAATAAAGTATCCAAGAAAGGAATGACCATGGACCAAAATAAAGTCATGGTTGTGCTAGACTAGTAACTACCAAATTCTCTTAAACAACTTCATAGAGATCTAGGACAATAGTGGTATTATAGGAGATTTGTCAAAGAGTATGTGATTCTAGTTTCCCTATTAATTAATCTCTTATGAAAAGACAATTTGCATTTGGATTCTATGCTAGAGCAGCATTTCATAATTTGAAACAAGTAATTAGAGAGTCTTCGACATTGGCTCTTCCTAACTTTACCAAGCCTTTGATTATGGAAATAGATGCGTCAAGCACAAGTATTGGTGTTATTCTTAGCCAAAACTACCATCCTATTGCCTTCTTTTCGAAGAAATTGCCTCTAAGAATGCAAAAACAATTTGGCTATACACGAAAATCAAATGCTATGACAAAAAGTCATTCATTGCCAAGTTTTTCTATTATTTGTTGAGACATAAATTCATCATTAGAACATATTAAATGACTTTATGTAGTCTCACTAACCAAACAATTCAGAACCAGAGAAATAAGCATGGTTGCATAACTTCCTTGAATACAATTTTAATATCAAATATAAACTAGGATGCGGCAATTTTGTTGTAGATGACTTGTCTGAGTCCTTCTATATGGCTATAATTTTGTCTCCTTTTTATTGGTAAGGTATATATACACCAAAATATCAAAGATTTTGTCCAACATTGTTTATTGTGTCAACTAGCCAAGACCACTAATTCTTTAGATTTTAGTCGCTTAAAGCACTACAAATTCTATATCAAACACGGAAAGACCTCACTATGGACTTCATTGTTAGCTTACCTTCTTTTCATGACTACATTGTAATTATGGTAGTGGTTGATGGTTTATCAAAATATTGTCATTTTACACCACTTAAGGCTTATTATTTAAGCAAATCTATTATAGAAAATTTTATGCATTCCATTTTGAGGCTACATATATGCCAAAATCAATTATATTTGAGATAATGTGTTCACTAGCAATTTTTAGTAACAATTACTAAAATTGAACGGCACGAGTTTGACAAAATGTTAATTTTCAACCTTATAGGTAATAATCATTTGCATTGTGGAAGAACAAAAAATGGGGATTTTAGATATTTTGATCCCTTCCCAATTATTAAAATATTTGGTCTTGTTGCTTATAAAATGCTCCTCCTCCTTATTATCGAAATTCACCCCATGTTTTATTACTAAAGATATGTAAAGGGGATTGTCAGCAACAATATATTTAACTCCCATTTTTGAGCAACGAACTTCTTATTCTTTGTCCACTCAAGTTTTAAAAATCCAAAGTTGTTTTGAGTGGAGATAAGAAAATCTCCTAAGAATTAGTCTAATGGGAAGGATTGGAGAAAGCTAAAGCTACTTGGGAAGGATTGGAGGAAGGTACAACTACTTGGGAAGATCTTTCTATTATATAACAAGATTATCCTAATTTGAACCTTAGGGACAAGGTTGATGTTTATAAGGTCAGAAATGTTATGAGTGAGGAACAATCAATATCAAATGAGGTAGAAACTTTTAGGAAGGTGTGCAAGAGAATTACGTTACACATGACATACGACTAAGAATGATGAAATCAAGGTGATTTGAAAAAGTCAGAAAATGTATAACAAAATAAAATAAGGTGAAAAAAGGGAAAATAAAATAGGGTAGTGAGGTAATAGAATCACTCACTAGGTCTTCTCCCTCTATCACTATCTGAAATTATTGTTCTTCTATTTTTTCTTATTTTCATTCAACTTTTATATTAATGTATCAATTATCACTATTTTAGTGTTAGTTCTTTCTCTTGAAAAATACTCTTACTTGAATGACATAATACAACATAGGAAACAAGTTAATTCATAAATTATCTATCTATCTCTTTATCTGTCTATTTGTCGTTCTACCTATTTAGATGTTACATTTACATTAGTTTTAAATATTTGTAGTTAATTTTTCTAAATTTGTGTTTTAAAAATTTGTGAACAAAAGGTGAGAAATTGGTTTAATATAATCTCACTTTCGTGATGATTTCGATCATTAATAATTTATATTATTTTTAATTAACCCTTTAAATAATATTACATTAATAAACAATATACGTAAAACATTTATCACGTGTTAACCTTTATTTTTTTTTTCAAGATAGTTTAGATATCTTTAATAAAAATTCATTAAAATATTATAAATAGATTGAAATTCATAAAATAAACATTGTTCATTTCTTTTACATTTACTCTATCCAATAAGATTTTACCGAGTTGGACGTGGAAATGTTTTTGTAGGCATGTCATCCCACACTGGCGGAGCTATTTGGGGCAGGGAGGAGCCCTGGCCCCCAAGATTTTTATTTTTTATTTTTTTTATATATATATAATTTAAAAATATATTTAAAATTTATTAATTTTTTTAAATTATAGATAATATATATTAAAAATTAATAAAAATTAAATTTTTTATTTCTTTTATTTAAACATAACATTTAATGTAAATACATAAAAAAACATAAAATTAAATATAATAAAAAATAAAAATATTTAGGTTTAATTATTCTTTTGACCCCTGATTTTATTTAAAAATTAATAATAGGATTAGGTTAATTTTACCAACAAAGCAAATCATCCATATTAACCGTTTCAATTTTAATGGAAAGATCATTGATATGTTTCGAGAAATTTAACAAAATTTATCATACAAGACGATCAGTTTCTCAAAAATTGGGACCAAATTGAGACTAAAAAAAAATTGGAGGACCAACTTAACATTTTTAAACAAAAGCATGAATCAAAAGAATAATTAAACCAAATATTTATTAACCTAATTTTTATTTTCCTTTTCATTGTCTTTTTAGTTTTTCACAAATTGTAATAATTTCCCACTCTCATGTGTCTTCTTTTTGTTTTTAAAGAAGAAAAAAGTTAGACATAAACCCATTATATTTCTCATTTGTCCTCTTCCTTTCATGTCTTTTTGTCTTATTTGATAATGAAAACATTATTTTTTTTATCTAATGAGCTTTTTGTATTTTTTTTTATGAATGTAGAAAAAATAATAGTGTATTATGTATTAAGAATAATGAATATGTTTTTCTTTTAATAATTACATATCTCAATTTTTTATTAGATTATGATCAATTATTTTTTAGTATTATTTTAAAAAAAGTATGTTGATAAAGAATGAAAGAATAAATTAATCTTTTAAGAGTGATGAAAAGAAAATTGTTAACTAAAACAATATAGATTCTACCTCTTCACATATTTTAAAGCATTATACTAATGATAAAAAATGTTCAGTTAGAGAAGTCATTTTTTGAAGCATTATACTAATGATTGAATTTAATAATCTCAAAATTATATTACTTTAGCCCCTCCGACACTTTTAGTCAAGATCCGCCACTGTCATCCCATGTCAAAGAAAGTAGTAGGAAGAAGAAGTTATCTCGATTGTAGTAAAAGAAGAAACATAAAAGTTGTATGAGTTAAATTAAAAAATATAGAAGGGAATAGTGATACAACGACTCTTACAATTTGACTCTTTTCTTACCCGCCTACATGTATTGTGATGTGGAATTAGAATTTTGATTCTTCAATTTTTTTGAACCGCTTTGACGTGGCATTAGACGAACTCTAGAAGAGGTGAAGTGCGTATGAAAGAAAGAAATTGTTTGTAGGAAAGAAAGGTTTGCAAACGAAGGGGCTAGGTATAAAAGGAAGAGGCTAGGGTTTCATATAAGCTATCGCTTGCTATTCTTCTCCCATATCGACGGGGCTAAGGGGTTGATAGACGCCCATTTCATTTCTTCTTTAGCAGCGCGAGCAACTTCCTTTTTGTCTTCATCTCTTCTAATGAGTGCAGAGAGGAATAACAACCACACAACCAACCCTTACCGCTAGTTTTGGCAGTCGTGTCGTCCCTCTTGCTACCAAAGAAAATTAGGTTTTGCTTCATCTCTCTTGCTCCCAAAGAAAATCGCTCCTCCCTTCCCCTCACCGTCATCTTCTACCTCCATACACACAGATACGCAGATCGCCAGACTACCGTCATAGTGGGCTAGCGTCGGATCTCATGTCCTCCTGCTGCTTCATCGATGAGGATTGTTTTCCCCTGTCTATTTCATTTTTTTATTGGTGTGGTTTGGGTTTTAATGATATTCACTAGCTCAAAAGAGTTTTGAGCATGTTTTTATTTTTTAATTTTCATTGATTTAAGAACTCATACTTGACGGTGGTTCGAATAGTGGTGTATTGTTTTCGTTGAAGAAATTTTGAGGTTTCTGCTTTTTTTTGTTGGTGCAACTTTGATTAGTTCCGATGAGGAAAACTAGGTATCTTAATCTTTGTCTCAGTATCTTTCTCATTTCGTTCTTATAAATCATTGGTTTCACTAACATAAAAAAGCCCTATAACGTCACTCATATAACGTTTGTCCAAAAAAAGTCCCACGTTAAAAATGACCGGTGGCATTTTTGTAAATTATTTAACTTTTTTAACGTCTGCCCATTCCAACACAGACGTAATTTAACGTCTGACCCACAGTACCCCGACATTATGTGAAAATTAACGTTTGAGCTCTCTGCCCCCGACTTAATTTAATGTCTGACCCACTTTGCACCGACGTTAAGTAACGTTTGACCACACATCCCCGACGCTAATTTTTGGGTTTTCTCTGCGCGAAACGCAGGAACCCTAACGGTTTCGTCGTGCCACCAATTTTTCGCGAAGCTTCTCCGCCGGCAACCACCATTCCGAGCTCCTCTAGGTAATTTTCGAACGTTTTTCACCACCAAACTTGTTGGGATTTGATTGTGGATTGACTTTAGGCGTTTTGAACCGAATATTTTCCGTTTTCATCCCCATTTGCAGTGTTTCGTGATCCTTCCCGTCGGCGACCATTATTCCGACCTTCACTAGGTGAGTTTCGAACATTTTTCACCACCAAACTGGTTGGGATTTGATTGTGAATTGATTTTAGGCATTTTCAACCGAATATTATGTGTTTTCATCCCCATTTGCATCATTTTGAGATTATTTTGCTTGTTATCTCTTTTTCATTGTATGTATATAATTGCTTGTATTTTTTATTTGCAATTATAATTTTTATCTTAGACTATTTTTTTTTAGTTTTTTTGGCCTATTTCGTTGTTTAATTGAATTTTTATAATAATATTTGTAAAATTACGAAATAAAATTATATTTATTATTATTTGTAAAATTGGACTAATTGTATTTGATTTTTTAATATTAATGTTGCATTAATTTTTATTTTATGTATGTAGATTTATTATGGATTCATTATGGACCAAGGTCGATCTTCCGTCTATGGATTCATTGAACCTCAAACCATTCAACCTTCGGGAAACTCACATGACGACATCAAACTTTATTTGCAAAATGGATGGTTGAGTCAAATAGAGAGATCTACTTTGCACAATACATTGATGCGTAAGTGTTTTTGCTAGTAATATTTTATGAAGTATTATTAATTATTTATGCTAAGTACTTGTGGTTGATGGTAGGTATCATTGGCAACTATGCGTCATCATTCTAAGACAATGCACAATTGTATAGTTTTATTTATGCCATAGGAAAGTTCCATCTACTTTGAAAAACATGTCACAAGAGTAAGTATTACTTTTTTTCAATCCTAACATATGTATCTACTTAGTTATAAAAACTAACATATGTTTTATGTTTCCAAAATTTCATTAGAATTGTGGGTAAGCCTAGAGGCCAACAATTTAAAGTATTATATCCAAAGGTTAGAACTCATTCAGTTTAAAGTTATTAATATCTGTATGTCCACTTATGACTTTGATATGTGTTTATTTTATTTGTAATGTTTAGTGTAACAAGCAAGAAGATTCATAAGAATGTGGATATTATGTCATATCTTGGATAAGAACAATCATTCAAACTGCAATTAAAGATGAATGGATAGATGTAATAATATATATATATATATATATATAT
>Ga0214544_1005370_pt1 | contig 24872 bp, 15 predicted proteins | sample CNSS3metaG_FD_160074 | JGI IMG/M metagenome (GOLD analysis project Ga0214544, IMG submission 160074) | Root nodule microbial communities from cowpea collected in UCLA plant growth center, Los Angeles, California, USA - CNSS3 | ecosystem: Host-associated > Plants > Roots > Nodule | place: USA... | reverse complement strand
TGTCTTTTAAATGAATTTGAATTGTGGATGTGTTTTAAAATATTCTGTTCTGGTCTATTCTGGTCTGTGCTGGGTGCTGAATAAAATTTGCAGGTTTAAATGTGGGAATAACAACAAATCAGAAACAGCATTAAAAAAAAAACAGCGTATAAGGCTTCGGTTCATACCAGAACCGAAGCAAAAAGCGTACTTTTGGCCTCGGGTGCAACCAAAACCGAGGCCAAAAGGTTATCGAATTTTTTTTTTTTTAAAAAAAGAAGCCCATATGGCCTCGGGTGCATCTAAAACCGAGGCCAAAAGGGTATCCAGAAAAGCCCATATGGCCTCGGGTGTACCCAAAACCGAGGCCAAAGGGGTATCAAATTTAAAAAAAAAAAGCCCATATGGCCTCGGGTGGAACGTAAAACCGAGGCAGAAGGGGACTTTATGGCTTCGGTTCTTAACCGAGGCAAAAAGCTATGACCTTTTGGCCTCGCCCCAATATGCTTCGGTTCCCGAATCGGTACAGAATGTTAAAAACAACCGCTGCCAAAGGCCCTTTCTGCACTGGTGTATAGAGCAACTTGAGTGTTAGAATGCAATGTAATAGGAAGTATATGTTTATTTAATAATGATAAAAATCATATAGATAATAAATATTGTCCTGAGCTACAATATTATTTACAACAAGAATCTTTGCTCCCATGGTATATCGTGAAACAACATTTTGTTTAGTAAATTTTTATGATATTGCACCTCCACCCAAAGTTAAAACATAACCATAACCAGTAGTTGATTTTGTCACCAAAATAAATATCCAATTTACATTAATATATCCTTCAATCATCTCAAGAAATTGGACATATTGTCATAACTAGAAGAAACATAAATAATATTATCATTAGATTGCAAAACAGTACTAGAGGTATCACAAACAAATTTAGTTAATTTATTATTTAAAGGAAACATCTCAAGAAATTTATCATTATATTTTTCTCATCAAGAGGTATATTAACCTTTACAAGACACCCCCACACTTTGAAATATTTTAAATGTGGTTCTTTTTTCTTTCATAACTCATAAACAGTTTTATCACAATCTTTTGGGTTCAAATATGGTAAGTAGGATATAAAATTTCACTAATATAATGTTCGGCAAGCTAGAACTTGTAGAATAAAATTTACCATATTAAAACATATTTTTTTCTTTCTTTCGCTGCACCATTAGATTAACACCATATACTATATGAAGATGTTACTTAATGAATAATACTATGAAAACACTCATTCATAAAGACATGTATTCTCATGACATATATTCATCACTTCCCTTTTTTAATTAATTTTGTACCTCAAAATTTGATAATTTGAATGGTCTCTAACCAAACTTCTAAACAATTATAATAAAAGCATGTAATATATCAATACTTTAAACATATGTGATAATCAAAGAAGAACTGCTAAATATTTTATTATAAGATAAATGTACTTAACTCAAACATAGGGATGGCAACGGGGCGGGGACGAGTTTCGCTATCTCATGCCCATCCCTGTCAAAAAAATTCATCCCCATCCCCATACCCAAACCCAACGGGTATCAAAGTTGATAGAGGACTATCCCAAGATTCCATACAAAAAGAACTTGAAGATGAACTTTTGGGTTTTCTTTTAGAAATTAGTTATGTTTTATGTTTTTGGGTTTTGAGCTTTCTTTTATAATTAGTTTATGCTTTTATGTTTTGGGCTTGGGCCTTTTTGTAGGGTTTGCAGGTTTGCTTAAACTTATGTGCCTATAAATAAAGGTACTAAAAACTTATGTAGGGACACTTTGAGTCATATATTGAATTTGATTTCATTAAAGAGAGGGTTCTCTTTGTTCTTGGCTTAGGCCTCTGGTTCTTATCAAAGATTAACATCTTTGTGGCGAATCTTCATTTGACTTATCAATTTGCTAGATTGTGCGTCCTCCATCTTTGTCTTATTCTGCGTTCTTCTCTGATTTATTTGTGTCGTGCCTCTTGAGGGTTCAAATTCAGAAACGATCATACTCTTTCCTGGATAGGATCGTATCAAAAGTTTTATCCCATCCCCATCCCCACCGGGTAACGGGTATAATCTCGTACCCATACTCGTGCCCATTTCCTTACTACTTCAATACAAATTTTAATTAATTTTTATAAAATAATAAAAAATTATGGTAAAGGAAACATAATATTATCAAATATTCAATATTAGGAGGATGGTTGTTTCTTCGATATCAAATACTTTGAAATAAATTATAATTTTTTACAATTTAGATTAGAATACCAAATAAAATTTCATGAGAACTAAAACATTTATTAAATTTGAAAACTGCAAACATTAATGAAACCTAGTTGATAAAATATGAAAATATTTTTAAAAAAATTTAAAGAAAAACAAATATTCAAAATAAAAATATATTTTAAATGTTTGTTTACTTCAATTTTTTAAATTGTAATGAATCTCTTTTTTTATACACTAATAAAAATGATAATAGATCACTTAATTAAAATGACGCAAATAACAAATAATAAACATAATAATAAAATTTTAACATGGATATTATATCTTTTGAACTCTAATATATGTTGGATAGTGATAAAAAAATATTCATGGCAAATTACATTAAATTTTGATATTGTAGTAAATGAAAGTTATTTATACAATTATAGTGAAAAAATTACAATATGATTGATACAATGAGTTAGAAAATGAAAAATAAATAGATAAAATATACTGAAATAGTATTCTACATGATGAAAATAAACAACAAATAAAGATATTAAAAAATTAACAGATATGTGTCTTAGAAACAATTTGAGAAACTATTGAAAGAAATCGCATAAAGGAAAACAAATGTATAATTAAGGGTATGATAAGATGAAAAGTACCTTAGACATCTAAGAACACTTTTCAAATATCAACATATATACTCAATGGTTGAGAAATAATTGTTTTAGCGAAACAAAAGAGTTCTTCAAATGAAACAAAAATTAATAAAAATAAGTAAAGAATTTTTTTTTTATATTACCTAGTAAATGAAAGGTTTATGCTATTAAACACTTAAATTGAGAGTATTAAACACACTCGTGTGAAAGGAAAATATACAATAAATAAAATATTAAAAAATAATAGAAATATTCAAATATGAGACATAAATTTTTTTTAATTGACATACATCATTTTAACATAATTACATAAATGTTATGATAAGATGAAAAATATATTGGAGATGCGAATAAGTTTCATGACAAATCAAATAAATAAAAAAAATATATATATATATATATATATATATATATATATATATATATATAGGATTACTTAATTAATTATGAATATTTTAATAATTTAAATGATGACGGAGATATGGCGGGGACGGATATTATGGCGGGGATATGAACATCCCCATAACCATCCCCATACCCAATTGAAAAAGTCGGGAATTCCCCATACCTATACCCAGTCAATGCAGGGATTCCCGTCAAAACGGGGACAGGTTTATTTACCATCTCTACTCAAACAAACCATCACAAATATATTATTTACCAATCAAAACACATGTCTAGAAATAATAATCCTATTGCACTCGAAAACAACTCCATAACCTCGTAGAGCAATAAGAGAGTTTCGAAATTCAGAAACATGAAAAACTCCTTTTTTTTAAAAGAATCTAAAAGACAAGTTTAATTTTACTTGACCATCTCCTCACTCTTTTATATGAAGATTTTTTTTATCAGCACATGCTTGATCATAAGCATGATATCAAATAAAATAATTCATTTTAATTTTATGTCATAAACAATATTTTTTTAAATTCATAAATCTTATCAAAATATTGATTATCAATTATTTTTTTTCATATAAATATCAAGATAACTTTTTTCCTTGCACATGCATAATTTAATAACTCAATAATAGTTTTAGTATGACAAATATTTTATAATTGTTTTCATACAAAACACTTAAAATATATTCATGATATAGAACATCTTTATCAATTGAAAGAGTAGAAGATGTAACATCTCTACCAAATATTACGAATTTAAAATAATAAAATAACAAAATAATAAATAAATCGCACTTAATTAAATACCATTTCCCAAAAACGCGGGAAATTTAAAACTTTATTTCGTCTTTATGAAATACCTAAATTCATAATTATATATATATATATATATATATATATATATATATATATATATATATATATATAACATAAATACATAACCAGAGTCTGATAATGTGAAAGTTTATAATTTAATTAAAACCATAAGCTTAAAACATCGGATAAATCTTTTCATCCCAAACTAGCTCTGCTCCGGCTCTATGCCTCACCAGACCCACATGCAACATCATCTGCTCCCCTGTACCGCGTACATGATCATAACCAAACACAAGCAGATATGGTGAGCTAACAGTTAAACAAACATATATATATATATATATATATATATATATATATATATATATATATATATATATATATATATAAACCATATATTTACATCAGATAAATCATACAAGTACACCAAAGGAATTGCTATCCTTTGGTTCCACATCACGTGGCCACCACTATGTTACCCATGTTCTACGTCTTTTGATGAATACTTCCAGGTGTCTTGCTGCCACACCTACCTGCTACAGCTGGTAGAGCACGTGTGGGAAACCATGTTACGAATCACACACCGTAACGCAAGGTGGAGTTCCCAATACGTATAACATTCGTAACGTCCCAAGACTACCAAACTCGTCAACGAAATACTGAGTAGGGCAATCTATCTAGACCTTTCCGTACACGCCACAACGTGCACACTCACATCGGCAACACTGAGCCACAACTCAAGAATTTCTCGTGTTCATCCGCCATCCCGAGCCACAACTCAAGAGATGTCATTCCGAGCCACAACTCAAGGAATGCCACGTGCTTAACCCCTATCTCGAGCCACAACGCAAGGGATACGTTCTGAGTCACAACTCAAGTAACACCAGCAAGCTGACCTTCGAGATATCACAGACACAACAATTATAATAATAATAAGAGATAAAATATAAATGAGAAAAGGATATAGAAAGCTTGGGTTGAGGCACGCATAGTGCTATCCTTAGTGAGAAAATGCCCCTGCTGCATAGGACAAAACCAAATCATATGCATTTCTCTCCCAAGATACAACAACACGTTAGATCGATCAAGTGCAACAAAAGATCTCTGAACCTTACGAACACCATTGTCTTAAAAGATAGTATAAAGAAGAAAAAAAGAACACTTTGAGAAAACTTTAGTGTTTGTTGTCTTTGTTGTGTCTTTCTACATGCACATAGGTGGTATTTATAGGTAGAAAAGGGAGACATAAGAGTCAATTGTAATAAAAAAAATATAGCCATTAACCAAAAATAGCATTAACCCATCAAATTAAAAGTTCATGAAAACTTAAGTAATAATAGGTTTTTTATTTTAATTGTTTATTTTTTAAATTATATTAAAATATTTCCAACAAAAATAAACTAGCTATCCTATTTCTTTGTTTGGTTATGGGTTATCCAACTACGATGATCGTACGTTATACAAGGACAAATAATGATGTAAGTTGGAAGGTTAAGAAGTAGTGAGACTGTGTAATGATAGAGTATAGTTGATGCATATGTATATAGTTTTGTATTGTATAAATTCTCCATTTGTTGAAAATTTTATATACTTTTTAAAAATGTATCATTAAGTTTTGAAGAGGACTATAAATACATATTATAGGTTTATGTGATTGTCTATTACTTAATACTTAACTTGTGATAGTTCAATTAGTAGTGTAAGTCTACTAATTTTGTTTGTTACAATAACAAAATCTAACATGCTCAATATTTATCCCTCTTATGTAAATCTCTCATTATAACAATTTGAACAGTGGCGGAGGATAATGGTAGCAGGGGAGGGCCATGGCCCCCCTAAAAATTTATAATTTTTTTTATGATAGGTATTTTAATTTTTTTTTATGATAGATATTATGTATTTTGATTTTTTTATTATAAATATTAAATCAAATATTCTTTTCTTTTATAAAAATAATAATTGAGGGTAATAAATAATAAAATATAAAACCATACATAATAAAGAATAAAAAGATTTATCAAGATATTTTTATTATTATTTTTCATTATAGTTTGAGTTTCTCATAAATTGTTCTCATCTTTCATTTTTACCTGTTTTCGTTTTCTTTTGTATCTGAAAAGAACAAAATATTTTATTTTTGTTCTTATTTCTCCTTTGTTCTCTTTCATTCTCGAGGAAGAAAATAAGAAGGTAATTCTTTCGTCTCACTTGATGGTGAAATATTAGTTTAATAATTTATTTAATGAATCTCTTTTATATTATTTTTTTATTTTATGAACATAGAAGAAAAAGTATTGTACTATGTGTTTTTTATAATCAGATTTTAATTGTGGTTCCATTATATGTCTATATTCTTTTGTTTTTCAAGAGAAAAATATATATTATTTTTGTTCTCATATCTTAGTTATTCTCTTCTATTCTCAAAGAAATAGAGAAGAAGGTAATTATCTTTTGTCTCACTTGATAGTGAAATATTAGTTTAATAATTTATTTAATGAGTCTATTGTATATTAATTTTTATGGATTGTACTGTGTTTTTTATAATTGAATTTTAAGTGTGGTTTGATTATCATCAATTTTTCTTTTGGATTTTAAGTGTGGTTTGATTCTCGCTAATGATGTAGTTTATTGTTATACTAAGTTATATATATTCATTTTTACGATATTAATGCCAATAATTAATGTATAAATTTTGGATGTATTATTTTGGCCCTCCAATAATGTTGGTCAAGATCCGCCACTGAATTTGAATACTCACAAGGTGAATGAAATGAAAAATGATATATACAATAATTTAAAGCGTGTTTTCTTGAAAATGACGTAACCAATAGTTTTGTGAATTGGCCATTTTATTACCTTCTTATACATAATTTCGAAACTATATTTAGTGTGTTTATGATGTTTTTAGGATGAAACTATATTTATCCTATTACGAATTTTGAGTAATTATGGATTAAGTTGTAATTACATTTCAGTTTAAATTAATTTTATGTTACTATGCTGATTTTGAGAATGATATATATCTGAGCACTTTGATAAAAAATTATCATGCCTTTTATCACAATTAAAGTATTTGAAGTTTACAAATAAATATTGTTGACACAAAAATATAAGTACTTCAAATAGTGACATACATTGTCATATACAAAAGCTTCTATTTATTAACAAATTATTGTATTTAGGAGATTAGAAATAGCGCAAGAAAAATAAAATAGTAAACTCCTAAAATAAATAATACAAACAAGGGAGATTAAAACATTAATAGCCAAATTGAAGAGGGTATTAACCCCCCACAAAAACAAACCGAAAAAAACATAGATTGAAATCTGCAATAAAATAATTGTAAATAAAAGAGATTCCAAACCTCCACAAAATTATAGCTACCGATAGGAGAGGTTAAAACCCTCCAAAAAAAAATCTTCAAATATAAATTAGATATAAAATCATCATAAACCTTCGCAAAAATATTTACTTGCAAACTAATTTGCAAAAGATAAAACCCCCACAATTTGAAATAAAACGCAGAATAGTTTTTTTTTCATGAATATTCACACGATTTTCCCCTTACATCTTTTTCTACGTTTGTTTTTAGCCTATACACTTTCGTTTTATGTGGTACCATTATAAAGTTATATATAATTAAACACTGAATTCTAAACTTCCAATTTAATATAATATATACTTTTATCAAATATTATTTAATTTTTTTCATGTACATATTAAAATTATTTTACAAAATTTATAGTTCCACAAATTGCCCAAATTTATTGTTAAAAAACATTTCCGTATAGAAATTTGTAACAAGTTATAACAAATTGACCAAAAGCCCACGTTTCAAATGTAGGGCTTACTTCCACCCCATGTGCAACATCCTTGAACGCATAAATAACGTGTTTTATCCTTTCAGTTCATTGTATTTGTGATGTCTCTTATTTTTAATTTTAAATATGTTTTTAATTTTTTCAATTTGAAGCATTTGTTTTTACAACTTTAAGACCGATCTTGTTTTATTTATCATAACTGAACGGTGTTAAAACGAATACTTTATACAAAAATAATGTGATTACATAATTAAGGATGAGAATGTAAAACCAAAGTTATTGCAAATATTTTTTTCTTTTAATCATATAAAAAAAATTGACGGTATTTGGACAAAAAGACTAAATCAAGTATTTTCAAAATTACGAAGAGTATACATATCAACTTCAAATTTACAAGACAAAAAGCAAACTTATTTGAAATTTTAAAAAGTTAAAAACAGGTTGAATATTTTTATCATAACACAAATGCGAAACAATTATACCTTTACATCGTGTTTCAACCAAACATTTCAACAATTCTAACCGATTAAAAAACATTTGATTTCCTTCCAATTGAATTCATTTCATTTTCTAAATAATCGGTTTGGTAACAATATTTGAAATACCTTACATTTTAACTTTTTATTTGAATAAAATAATTGAATTTCTCTTATAAGATAAAATTTCATTTTAACCATATTTATTTTAATACGTAAAAATTTGAAATTAAATTTAAAACATATATCAGTCAACGACTCAACCGAATTTAGCTAAATTTCTGCCAACATAAATCTAGTCCAATTAAGCCAAATTTAGATTGGGGATGACTCAACCGAATTCGGCCAAGGTTGATTTGGCCAAATTTGGCTGAAATTCAGACGAATCTAACTTGATGGAATTTGGCCAAATTTCGGTCAAGACCAACTCCACCGCCTTTAGCCAATTTTGGCTGGAGACCACTCGGTTGAATTCGGTCGGGGTTGATCAACCAAATTTCAATTGGGACTGACTCAACTAAATTTTGCCAAATTTTTGTTGGGCTAACTCGGTCGCATTCGGCCAAATTTTGGCCGGCAACAACTCAGTCAAATTTGGCCAAATTTTGGTTGTGGTCAACTTGGCTAAATTCGGCCTAATTTAAGACATGATTAACTCAGTCGAATTCGGAAAAATTTTAATGAGGATCAAATAAACCAATTTGGCCAAATTTTGGTCGAGGTCAACTTAACCAAATTTCGGCCAGTAGTGACTCGACCAAATTTCATCAAATTTTGGTTGGGGTCAACTCCACCAAATTTGGTCGAATTTCAGATGGGGCATTCTCGACCGAATTTGTCTGAATTTCTCTCAGGGTCGACTAGGTCAAATTTGTACAAAATTTCGATCGAGACCGATTCAAACAATTTCGACCAAGGTTGACTCTACCGAATTCGACTACAATTCGTCCAGGGTTAACTCAAATTTTGGCTCAATTTTGGACATGTTTGACTAGGCATAATTTGGCAAAATTTCGACCAAGTGCAACTTCAGGGGACATCTTGGTCGAATCTAACCAATTTTCATCTAGGGTCGACTTGGTTGAATACGGCCCAATTTTCGACAAGGTTGACTTTGCTGAATTTCAGACAGAATCAGCTCGACCAAATTTGTCAAAATTCGATCGAGCCAGTCCTAGTCGAATTTCGACCGAGTCGTCCTCGAACAAATTAGGTCAAGTTAGCCCCAACAAAAATTTGGTCGTACTTGACCAAGATGGCCCCGACTGAATATAATCGAGTTAGTCTCAGTCAAATTTTGATCGATTCAACTCCGACAGAATTTGGTCGAGTTAGCTCTAGCACAATATTGGTCTAAGTCGATCAAGTCAACCCCAACCGAAATTTGACCAAATTCAGCCAAGCCAATCTTGGTCGATTGTCGGTCGAGTCAGTCCCGACCTTTTTTTATCTTGACCAATGAGGAATTGTACAACTCTTGAAATTTCAATTTTTCTTTTTTTAGCGAATTTTAAGTTCTATTGTTTTATTTTTGGAAATATCTTCTTAAAATTCTTCAATTTCAATTTTCTTTTAATTTCCTCGTTCAAAGAAGTCATTTTACTTTTAAAAATTCAAATTTTCTAAATAAATGAATTACTCTCTTAAATTGTCTCATCCAAACATATCATTAAAGTATTATTTTTAATTAAAATACGTTAAACATTTTCTTTCATATAAAAATAGTTGTTTGTTCTCACCTTTGTCCACTTTTTTTCTTAATTCGGTAAGTGGTCAATTTTTTTTTCTTAATTCGGTAGGTGGTCCATTTTTTTTTTCTTAATTCGGTAGGTGAAAGATAGCGGTCTTACATCCAAATTTATAATATAATATATTTTTCAATATAATATTTTAAATCATATTAGTAGATGATTTAAATCTTTTATTACACACGTTTTACTTTAAGCAATACAAATAATATATGTCAAACAGTTTGAAAAACTTTGATTGAAAAATTTGTTTCATGTGTTATGAAGAATAAATGAACTTGTTAAGAACTCTAACAAAGTAAATTTAAGAATTCATTTTATGTGCTTCACATAGAGATGTCAAAATGTGTTACAATATGTGAATCAACTTGGTTCATCACAAGTTCAAACCAAATAGATTAAACTAAGTCCGACTCACTTAACCCATGGGTTAAACGAGTTCGAATCAGTTGAAGGTGGGGTTGACCCACTTAACTTACGAATATTTATTTACAATTTTTTTAATTTTTTTTTATAATTATTTAGTATTTCTAATTATATATATTTTTCATATTTTTAAATGCTATAATGTTGCTCAATAATATTTGAATAATTTGAATATTTAATTAATTTGTTTGTGATGTTTAATTACAAATTAATAAATTTTACATAAAAAAACAATTATACCTAAATTTTATTGTTATGATTCTATATAACTCATTCATTCTAAATATTGGTTTAAGTTTTTATGTTTATACTTCGGTTAAAAAAATTTGACATTAATTTCGTTTTGTATTATTTTATAAGGAATCCATAATGCATAATATACCTAAATTTTATTTTACCAATGATCATGCTTTGAGTTATTTTGTATTAGATCTATAATACATAATATACCTATATTTTATTTTAACAATGATCCCATTTTTTATATTATTTTTTATGGGATCCCCAGTACATAATATATCTGCATTTTATTTTAACAACAATCCGTGTATACCCATTTCATTTTAATATGATGTACAACTCAAAAGTTTAATTATTAATTTTAATCTTACAACAATATTGTTTTACTATATATAACTAATAATATATTACTATCATTATTAATTAAGAATATGATTAGTATTAATGAATATTTATAATTACTATCGTTATTATTATTTTACTATTATTATTATTAATATTATTTTATATTAATATTAAAAGAAAGAAACAACAATGAGAAAGTAGTTTTTGTAATATTTTTTTAAAAAAACAAATAATTTTATTTTAAAATATATTTTTATCGTAAAACATATAAGAATACATATTTTGTTATATTATAATAATATCTCACTTTCTTTACTGAACCAAACGATAAATTAATAAATTTTACATAAAAAAAAACATCACGACTCGTGCGTACATACGAGTCTAAGCTAGTTATTTTTATAATAATATTTCGAGAATTAAGTGAACACTTTGATTTTATTATTATAAAAAAATAAATTAATTCAATTCACTTTCATTGTAATGTAATAATATACAAAATAAATTGCATAAAAAAACATTTGTAAGTAAGGCAATCCACCAACTCGTGGTGGATTAGGTCTGGTTGCAAAATTTCAGACTTACAAAAAAAGTAAGTCGAATTGAGCTGACTCTTTTTTAGTTCAACCCATGGTGAACAAACTCGTGTGAGTCGGATTGACTCACTTTGACACTCCTGATTTCACCTAATGAATTTGGAAAGACAAACAAACTCAAGATTTTGTCTAAAGAAAAACTCTTAAGGATAAACCATATCAAGATTTTGCATGACAAAACATATATTTTAATATTAGTGAGTAAAGCATGTTTATATAAGATTAACAGGAGGTTACTCAAAGGACTTAGACGTTAAGAAACAGATCCTAGTGCAAAATAAATTATGGTATAAATGATAAAAATTTAATTTTCAAATAAGGAAGAAAACATCTATCATCTTGACTATTTGTTTAATGTATATAATTATTTTTACTTAATTAGTGACATATCTTTAACCTGAATATATTTATCATCTTATTTTATTTCATGATTAAAAATTTATTATGTAAACCTAAACCCTAAACTCTAATATTGATATTTGACAGAGAAATTTTTTATAAATTTAATTTCTCTACTTTTGTCATGGTCAGATGTAATATTGGGTATGAAATGGTTATTTTTCAATTAGATCCTTCTCAATTGCATAGAAAAGTCTATAATATTTTTTTATTTTATTTTGAGGATCTTTTGAATTCATCTATCAAATCAATAAGTGGTTGCCTTTTAACGTATAAGTTAAAACAAACTTAATTTGAAAAATATAGCCTTCGTTCAATATTTTTCTAAAGTTTTTTTCAATGATATTCTTTGTGTGATATTTGAAAGTGGACCAATTTCAATAGCATTGTATAAAGTGTCACCCTCTGAACTGACAAAAATAAAAGTGATTGGAAAACTTGCTTGAGAAACAATTCATTCACCAAAGTGCACCCCATTGGAGAGTTTCTGTTAAGAAGAAATATGAAAGTTTTAGGTTGTGTATATCGTGAGTTAAATAAATTCATTATAAAAAATATAAAACCCTCTTCATAGAGTAGATTATTTGATAAGCATATTAGAAGAGCCTTATTATTTTCTAAGATAGATTTGGGATTGGAATGTCATTAAATTAGATTAAAAGTAGAAGGTATATAGAAAATGGCATTTAAAACCAAATATGATCATTATGAGTATCAATTAATGTCTTTTTTGTGTGATCAATATTCTTATAAAATTCATGGATTATATAAATATGTTTTTTCATCAATTTTTAAATCATTTTGTAATAGTTTTTATAAACAACACTTTTATTTACTCTTAAGACTCATGAGGATGAGGAGCATAAAATCTTTGAACTATTATTCAAATTTTGAAACACAAATAATTGAATGTTAAATTGTTTAAGCTTGAATTTTGGTTAGAAAAAGTAAAATTATTAAGATATGTGATTCTTAGATAAGAACCAAAGTAGAAGTTCTAGAGGGTATTATAGGAAATTCACATAAAGCAACTATCACTTTAACTCAGCTCACTAAAAAGGTCAAACTTTTAAATGGACATAAAGATGGAAAAATATTTTTCAAGAACTCAAGAAAAGATTAATCATTTCTCTTATGTTAGTGTTACCCAATTCTATAGGACATCTTGTAATATTTTTGTGAAGCCTTTAAAATGGGATTAGGTTGTGTTCTTAATATGAGTTGCTTCATGAATTAGAAAACAAATCATACATCATGAACGGTGATTCACAATCAAAACTGAAATTTAAATAGAAGAAAGATGACTTGTGTGATTGTAGACTTCATGCGGATTGAAAAATGGAGGAAGCGAGTGCATGAACTCTAGGATGGAAGTGTTGCCATGCCACTTGGAGATGCTCCAAGATAAGTGAGAGAAAGATTCGTCCCTCAAATCCAAGATAAGACTCGCGATCAAGAGAAAACAATACAATCTCAAATTTTGTATAGTTTTTTTTTCTTATTAATTCAAATTACAATATTACTAATTATGGACATGACACTAGTGCAGGAAAGACTTTTGGCAGCGGTTATTTTGTCATTTTGCCTCAGTTCTGGAACCGAGGCATATTAGGACAAGGCAAAAAATGTTAGCTTTTTTCCTCGGGTCTCAACCGAAGCAGAAACTCCATATTTTGCTTCGGTTCTGTTGAGAACCAAGGCCAAATGTGCCTCTCTACATTTTCAACATCGTATCTTCTCCACCATAAACCCTAGGCAGCCACCATGGTTCCACCACAGCTACGTCAGCCATCGCCACGTCCAAAACTCACAACCTAAGATCGGTAACCACCGCAATCATCTCCTTCATCGTAAGAGCAATTCGTGAATCGTGCCACCACCATGGAACCTCCATGTTCTTCATACACGAAAATTTGAACACCACACTTGCATAAATGCAAACAAAAATCAACCATTTACAACATATCACAAACCCTAAATCGCGTCTCCTCCCCCAAATCACGAAACCACCTTCGTCGCAACGACAAGTTTCTTCACGCTGCAGCCACCTACACGTCTCGCCACCATCAACGACAGATCTCCATCCACGCACAACACCAGTCTACCACGCACCTGCAACACAGCGAACTCACACCCACTTCGCGAGCCCCAAATCACACTTCACCAAGCCAGAACACGAATGAGCCAAACGTCAAGTAGTCGCGAGTGGTCGAAGTGCAACAACAGCAGCAAAGGTGGGTGGCTGAGAGAGAGAACGCACACGCGAGGAAGAAGAAAAAAAAAAGTGATTTGCGATTTTTGAACCCTAACGAACCTTTTGGGATCGATTCAATTTTTAACCGAGGCATAAGACAGTTTTTGGCACCAGTTCAATTCCACCCGAGGCAGAAAACAATTTTTGGCCTCGGTTCAATTTTTAACTGAGGCAGAAAACAATTTTTAGCACTGGTTCAATTCTTACCGAGACCGAATAATATTACCGTAATGGCATTTTTGAAATATCAGCCAACATTTAGGCTTTGGGTCTTCAAAATCGAGGCATATCAAACCTTTTGGCACCAGTTTTCTGAGAACCAAAGCAAGAAGGCATTTTCTGCCTCAAGTACATATTGAACTGAGGCATAAAAGTCAGAAAAAATTGTAAAAGTGCTACCGCACTATTTTATGCTTCGGTTAAGTGATAATCGATACCTATAACACAAGTTAAAATAGCAAAGTTGCAATAGTGTGAGGAGTATGTGCACTAATATGGGAGACTAGCTCATTCCTATACCTTGTTGTCCAAGCAGCCAACCACTTTGAAAGAGGTCGAACATTCACGCTGGACGCCAATTATCACCGTTGGGCCCCACTCCAAAAACATGTATCTCCTTTGGTTGCTAAGTCTAGATGTGTTGCTTCTTAAGCTTGCATAAATTCTTATGCAAGATAGAGTTGTAGTACCATAAATTTCTAGGCAACTAAGATTACATGAAAAAAATTTACCCAAACCATGGCCTCAAACTAAGTGTCATTATATTTGCACTTAAAATATGAAAAAGTTATGTATATAAGAAGAAATTATTTTGGTGATTACGAAAATCCTAAATAGTTGAGTGATCGAAATGAATTAAATATGAGGCAAATAAAATAGATGAAACTTTTTAAAGATTGTGATTTTAAATTACATTACCACTTTAGGAAAAGAAAAAATGATAACAATGCTTTAAGTTTAAAATCTCTGCACATCTCTATTAATGATTCAAAAAATGAATTTACTATAAAAATTCAAAGATGTGAATTTATCTATTACTAGTCATGATAAAATAAAATTAGGCTTAATTCAAATTATTATTATTATTAATAATTTACAAAGATGAATATAAGAGATTCAAATAACAAAATCTTTCAAAAATAAATATATTGATAAACAAAAAGAATAGAAAAAAAAGTAATATATTTATATTACTAGCACTAATACATAAATAATTTATGCATTATAACCTTTAAAAAAACATTTGTATAAGTATTATATGTTATTTCTTTAACAAAATCTCAATCTAATATCTAATATTCATTAGCTTCATTCCATAAAATTAACAAAATTGGTAAAAGAATATGAAAGAAAAGTGTAAGCTTTGTTTTTATATTACTTATTACATTATGGTTATTTTTATTTCCTCTTCCACCTTTCACATTTCCTATTATAGAACTACGCTTAATAGCCTTTCATAAATATTATCATAAAAATAAGTTAATAAAAGAGAATTTTAGACGATGCCAAAAGAGAATTTTAGATAATGCCAAAAATTTTAAATAGGTCACACTCAACTTTAAAAAAGTCTTATAACAACTAAACAAAATAATTTTGAACTTTGTCTTTTAGCAATGACATGCCTCAAGCGTACTAATGTCTGGCCTCGTTTATTTTCATCCGTACTACAAATTAAAGACACCAATTCAAATACTCCACGAAAACATAGCAAATAAAAGGTACCAATATTTCAAAAATAAATAACGCAATAGACTTTCTTTTTATTTTTATTTGCATTAAAAAAATGAATTTGGAGAATGAAAAGAATGGATTCGAGGAAAAAGTGAGTAAGAAAGATTAAGGAATGACGGATGAAAAGTAAAGGAACTAAACACAAAAGTTTTTGAACATTCGTATTCATGTGTAATTTGATGATGTGATAGAAAAAAAAGATATTTTAATTGATGAAATTATATAATTTTAATTTTGTGATTAAAGTTAATTTAAAAAAAAAATAGTTGATATTAATTTAAAGTAAAATGTGAGTGGTTAATTTAAATTAAAAAACGATATTATTTGGTACAATTAATTTAATAAAATATATGATTATTTTAAATTAATTTTAAATAAATATAATTCGTTGATATTAATTTAAAATAAAATGTTAGTGATTTAAAAAATATTTTAAATGATGAAATTAATTTAACTTAATATACGATTGATTAAATATATTTAAAATAATAATTATAGTCATTAGTTAAATTAAGAAAAAGGTTAAATTGATTAAATTAATTTTAAAATGTTAAAAAGAATTTTTATAATAATAATAATAATAATAATAATAATAATAATAAAATGAATAATATATGGAAAAAAAAGTTATAGAATAAGTCACGTAATACTAATAATACTAATAATAATAATAATAATAATAATAATAATAATAATAATAATAATAATATTTCTATTAATGATAATAGTAACATCAATTGAGGGAGAAGTCTTAACCTGGTGCCGATTCAGACGTCAATTTACATACCTATTAATAGAATGGGTGATAGCCTACCGGAAAAAAAAATTAAGGACTTCTACTTAGAAAGAAAAATAAAAAAGAAAAAAGAAAAGAGCACTGCGTTTTTATTTTAACAAAGGAGGAGAATTGATTTCACAGCCACGAGAATCCATTTCAAGGAGAGCAAAAGTGTTTATGCTTGAGCAAAATTGATTATGCTTGGTTGAGAATCAACTTCGCTTTGTGTATGTTTTACTTTTTCAAATTTTAGCATATTATCAATATGCACGGTTTTGTAAGGTTTTTTACAATTATCCTTTAAAACTTTTACGATATTTTGAACTGGAATCAGGAGTTAGAGTTAATTTCTTCAAAACTAAAATGGGAAGAGTTGGTTTGGAGACAAGATTACTTAAACAATTCTTCAATATTTTAAATTGTAAATATATGAAAATTTCATTCATGTATCTTGAAATGCCAATTGGTGGAAATTCAAGGAGGAGTCAATTTTGGCAACCAGTGATAAATAAAGTTAGAAATAGGCTTTCTAGTTGGAAAGGAAAACTAATTTTCGTAGTTGGCCGGGTGTGCCTCATAAAATCGGTAATTTCTGCTCTCCTGTTATACTATATGTCTTTCTTTAAAATGCTGAAGAGTGTGAAAAAGGAACTCATAAAAATACAAAGAAATTTTCTCTGGGGTTGGGGATCTGAAGCTAGGAAAATAGCATGGGTAAGTTGGGAAAATATTTGTAAGCCAAATGAGATGGAGGGTTTAGGTATTAGAGATATTGGGAACTTTAACACAACGCTCCTAGCCAAATGGAAGTGGACATTAGGAGTGGAAGATCATGGAGTATGGAAACAGATCTTGGATTCAAAGTATGGATCATGGAGGGTACTCAACGAAGCTAATACCTCTAGGACAACTTCAAAGTGGTGGAAAGACATCCAGAAGGTGTGTGGAAATACTGAGAGTGGGCATTGATTTGACAATTGCATAGACTAGGTGATCGGTGAAGGAAAAAAGGCCAAACTTTGGGAAGATAAATGGATAGGCGAAGAATCACTTTGTCATAAGTTTCCTAGACTGTACTCTATATCAGAATGTAAAGAAAAAAGTGCTATAAGAGGTAGGACATTGGGAAAAGAATGAATGGATTTGGGATCTAACCTGGAGGAGACGAAGACTATTATGGGAGACAGTGTTAAAGGAACAACTCCTTAAAATACTCATTAATCGAAGCCCTAGTAAAGGGAATCCATATATGTGGAAATGGAAGGATGATGGGGAAGGTATGTACTCAGTTAGGTCTGCATATAATAGATTGCAAGGAACCCATGATGGGAGTGTTTGAAATTTTGTGGAAAATGAGAGTTCCACTGAAGGTACAAAACTGGGTTGGAGATTGTTTTTGGATAAGCTTCCAAAGACTAAATTATTAGCGAGGGGGACTTATTTACAACATAGTCTTTGTGAGTTTTGTTTAGAATGTGAAGAGACTATAGAGCACCTATTTATTTCATGTAAAGAATCCCAAAAAGTGTGGAACATGTGTTATAAGTGGCTAGGCTTAAGCATTGTATCTCATATTATGGTTAGGAACAACTTTCAACATTTCAACATTGTTGACCTTAATAGGCAGCAAAATCTTGTCTGGCAAGGAATGTGGTTAGCAATCATAGGAGAAATCTGGAAACAAAGGAATGTGGTTATTTTCAAGCAATATAAAGTAGACCCTATTGAGATATTTGGTCTTGCACAGGTAAATGCATGGGTATGGATGAAACACAAAATTCCATCTGTAAAATCCTCATATAGTGATTGGTGTTTATCCCTTTATACTTGCTTAAAATCTCTTTGATATGATAATTGTTGTGTGTTTAAGTGTTCCAGGAAAACAAATGAATGATATGTGTTTAAGTGAGCCAGGATTCTTAAGTGAAGGGTAGAAGGAGGACTACATAAACTAAAGTAAAAAACCAAATCAGTAAACAAGGCAGAGGAAACCATAAAACAGCTTGAAGGAAAGCTATGGATGTTGTGTGAGAGGTTGAAAACAAGTAGATCACGACACTAGCAAGGCCTCCGTTAAAGCTAAACTTCCGCATATATTTTTTTGGCCTAGGAATCCAAAGCTCATGCTTTCAGCATTATCCACAATCTGAAATATTATTTTGCATCAAAGTTAGCATATCAATCCTCTTTTAGAAGATGTTCACCATATGCTCGATAATATATAGTATAAATCAAGGCGTTGCATTGGTTGGGAGGCTACGGTTGAGAAAGCAAAATGTAATATTGGAACATATATTTATGCTAACTCATACACTTGTGCTTTGAGAGTGTGGAGTTTTATAAGTAGTAAAACACTTTTTAATCGGACAAATAGGATTGTAGAAGAAGAATTGGTTTATGTTAGTGTCTGGTATATATAATGTTAGGTGATCTGATATAGATGCTCACTTATGGTCCTTTTGCTTGTGGATCATAATGCTTATATAGACTGTGACCAAGTGTTTTGGTTGGGTTGTGGCTGGTGATGTTATGATGCTAAGTTAATGCATCAAATCATATAGATTCTTTTGTATAAGGGTTAGAGCACCCCTCAAGTGCTCTACTAATTTTATTATATTTTTTTGCTGATAGAAAAAATACTTAAATATATTTGTCTTCTTTATAACTGTACTGATGTTGTGATCAGATAATTTATTTTTAGTTTTTGTCTATGTAATTTTCAATATTTTTTCATCATATAGAATGAATTTATCCACATGGATCATACGTTTTTTATATTAAATAATTTGACAATTCAAGAATATACATAAACATAAAATATTATTATAATCTTATTGGTCTAAGTTTTTCAAAAGGAAAACTAGTCTTCATACAAATTAAGGATTAAATATATTTTTAGTCTTTAAACTTTTAGTTAAAATTACAATTAATTCTTTTTCAAAACTTTTGTTGAATTTAGTCCGTCAACTCTATAAATGCATGAATTTAGTTTTTTTAACCAAATTTTGTTAAGTTTATTTGATGTTTCAAACATTTTTCATAATAATTTTTGAGTTGTTTACATTGTTTGACACATTTATGTTTCATTATTAGTTAAGAAACACACTTGAAATGTCAAATAAACTTAATAAAATTTAGTTAAAAGAACTAAATTCACGTATTTCTATAGACGAGTGACTAAATTGATCAAAGTTTTGAAGATGGGCTAATTCCAATTTTCACTGAAGTTTAATGGACCAACAACATATTCAACCCATAAATTAATGTATAGTAGTAAGTCTAGTAGAATTAGATGACTTCACACGAATATATATATATATATATATATATATATATATATATATATATATATATATATATATATATATCTAATCAATGTATAACACTATAATAAAAAGGACAATGATATTTTGACTACTAAATTTTGACAACTTTCTCTTACAACATGAGGTGGCATCTTCTTCTAAGTGGTTTTAGAATATTGAAAATGAGAAAATGGAAAAATGAAAAATCACTTAGAAAATGACACCTAAGGTTGTAAGAGAAAGTTGTCAAAATGTAGTAGTCAAAAAATCATTTTCCTAATAAAAAATATTGCACTTCTATAGAAGTACCAAATTCATACAACACATATGATTCAATAAACCAATCATTTCAGCCAATTCATCCACTTTCCTTTTCTTCAAACCATAACACTTCCATAGACTAATGCTTTTTCAACTAATTCTCCACAATATCAAACTGCAAATAAGTATCGAACAACTATTACAAGATTGACAAGTGTACCAAATCGCATAAGTAATAAAATGGAAAGTACAAGTATCATTTTCCAAGAGATTTGTGCAACACTTGACAACTCTTGTAATTCATGACTCAATTAGACAAAATATTTCACAAAAACAAAAATAAAACTTTTTGTATTTTTATCAGACATATGGTGTGCAACAATATATGATAAATGCTTCATTGGGATTGGGATTGGGATTCATGAATCAATTCAATGCAAAAACACCAAACAATATACTTCCAATTCATTTTCTAGCATTCACAACTTTTGTAATAAGTTGTAATGTCTTATCAACAAAGCTAAACTTCAATAATAAAAATCATCTCTAACAATTTTTATTATAAGTTCGCAATATTAATCAAGATTCTGATGTTATGAATGTTTAAATGCTTCAAATCTATGTCTAACATGTGAAATATATTAGTTGTTCTATCTTAATCAGGTTTTTCAAACTATCTTTCAATCAAAAGGTACTCCCACATATACAATCAATCTAGAATATGCCACAACAATAGAACACAAGAGTGATGGAAAAAAAATTACATTAAATAGTGTAATTAACAAAGAATTAAAAATACATTACACCCAACCTCCGTGAATAAGACAATTAGTTATTCCTTAATTTTCTGAATACTGAAATAATGATGAAGATGAATGTCCACAGCCTTCATAATACACCTCTATCTTCTCTCTCCTCTTGGGTCAAGTGTCTTTCTTCCCAATAGAATTATTTTTTTCCTCTCTCTCAAAAAAGGATTTTCCCCCAAACGGTTGTTTATGTCCCAGAAGGGTTGTTCCTGTTGAACTCTCTCAAGCTCCTAATTTATTAGGGAAAAAGGAAAGTAAGAGAAAGAGAGAATGTTCTGTGGTGGAAGAAAATTTGAAATCAACAGTTTAAAACCACAACATGCAAAGGTTATTATTAGCTCCCTTTATCTCAAAACAGATTGCTCCAGACAAACTCTAAGTTCAAAAGATTAGGCTTGTTCTGTGGTGGAAGAAATTTGGAAAAGGCGAAGCTTTTCCCCTGTGTTGGTATGCGAAGATGGGTGGAAGAAAATTGGAAGAAAAGTAGCAATAGAGGGTTAAATTCTTTGGTTATTATTTCCGGTTAAAAACTTTTGTTAGGGAAATGAGAAACATATAAAACTTCAAAAGAAAACAAAAGGTGCATGGATGAAAATTCTAATCAGTACAATAATATTTAAACCTTTATTTTAGTTTAGTTTAATTTTATATAATGGAAGAAAAGCTTGATAAAAATATTTTTAAATCATTATTTATTTTAGATTTTTTTTAATATTAAACAAAAAGCAGTGACTAAGATATCATTATAAAATATCAACATATATTATATGTATAGATTTTTATTTTCAAAATTTGGCTCTCCAATTATTTTTTCAATCTCCAATTAACAATTCCCTTTTGTTTGCTTCTGTTTTATAGGGTATTTAATAGAGTATATTATTTAAACATTGAATTCTGAAAATATTTAGAACTTCATATACTTATTCATCTCCATTCTACTTCATGTATAGGAATACCGAAAAATAGTTTATAAAAATTGAGCACAAATAAATGCCTGAAATTTATTGAGTAAATCATTATCCACTTATGAAATGCATGTAAGTCACAAAGTGACCATTGGAGAAAGACGTGTTGTACGTATTTGGTATTTTATTGGTGGATCCATCGTAATTGTACTACTCCATTATCACATACGTACCTTGCAACTTCAAATTTTCAATTTCCGGAGAGACAAACTTACAACTCACGACTCTTTCTTCAACATTTAACCCATATCAAATATGACTTCTTCAATACCATGTGCAACTTTTATAAATGTTATACCTACCAAGCATCACAAATAGGAACACTTGTTTGAACACATTTATTCCTAAATTAAAATTCAAAATTTAGAAAAATCATGTAAAAAATCTATAAATTAATTCTAAATTATAGATAAGCTAATTTTATATATACATATATAAATATATATATATATATATATACATATATATGTATATATATATACATATATATATATATATATATATATATATATATATATATATATATATATATATATATATATATATATATATATATATATATATATATATATAAAGTTGTTTAAATATAAGGATAGTTATCTTGTTTTTACCTTTTTCCCTTCCTTCTTTCCTGGCTACACATGCTCAAGGGAATAAGTTGAAGCTAATCCATTGGTTGCAAAAATGTGTAGTTGCAAAAGGAAACTTATAGAACCTCGATTGCTTCCTCCAACCTCGTGTTTATTTTTTGTTACACCCCATTAGACAATTTTACCCTTCATTGTAAATTCTAACCTTGTACTGAGTGACGCACCCTCTTCACCTACATTGTTGTGTGAGAAGCTCCAAGAAACATTTGTTCACCACCAAAGCCACCGCCCTACAAGATATTTCTTCCTGCACCCCATTGTTTTTTCTTTTCACCATAAACCTTAGATTTGAGACTTCCTATTTTATCCTTATGAAATGATATTATAAAAAGAAGAAAACATTTTATTCTTCTTCTTCCTTCAACACTGCCTAGCCTTCATCACTGCATTAATTTTTGGATTGGGTAATCATTATACCAAATTTTGGAGTGTATATGTTAGAAACCATTCCATGTGACCAATCCAAAATGCGGTTTTTTTTCTGTACTAGATAATTCAATCAGATTAATTACAGAAGTTGGCAAGTTTTAAAAAATTATGGATGTAGGAAAATCGTTCTGCCCCACACAATTTTTTAAGAAGAAAACGTATACTTCTTGTACGATTTTCTTTGAAAATGGACTGTGGTGGGATCCTGACAATTTCAAAAGAGAAAACGTACACCCCCAAACGATATATAAATAGAAATTGTGTGACCCCAAGACGATTTCAACATGTAATTGATTACATAAAATTAATATATGTAATCGATTACATTTAAAGAATTTGTATATGTAGTTTTGTGTAATTGATTATATGTATATTGTAATCAATAACAAATGGAGAAGTCTAGTTTCTGGAATTCTGTAATCAATTACTTGAGTGTTGTAATCGATTATAGATGCATGAATTGAGTTTCCAGGGTTTTGTAATCTATTAGAGGATAAAGTTTATGAAATTCTAAGGGATGAAGACAGAAGATATGATAATGACATAAATTTTTTATTAATATTGACATACAAGATAGAAGAATAGAACATTGAAAAGTAAAGATATTGAAATTAAAAATGAACATAATTTATTGGCGAAATGGGAATTGGCCCCTATGATGACCCTTAGTGCGACAATAAGAACATTTTTTCAGTTTATCCAAAATCAGTTGATCCATTTCGTTATTGATCTTTGTCGTTGTTGGTCATCCAGAAGCCTTGTGTGACGATAAAAAAAATTCTATTTATTTATTTATTACAATATACTTATAATAATTTAGAAGCAAAAATTTATACACTAATATATAATTATATTTAAAATATTCACATTTATATATATATATATATATATATATATATTTACAATATTATATACTTCCTATATCCACATTGTTTAGTACATTTTATATTTCCTACACTAGAAGAGGAAGAAGGGTTATTTATTTACAGTTTCCCCCTCTTATGCGGTTTATCAAACAGGTGGAGGGAAAATGTTATGGAAATGATTCACTTGGACTGTTGGGGGTAGATAAAAGGTAACTCCGATTTGTCCTTCGATGACAATCGGCGCGTTTGGAGCAGAGAGAAAAGTAATGGTAGAGTTTTCCGTTCCTTGAAATGTTACAGAATTATTCACTACATTGGTTTGCCATGCATTTCCCGGAAAAATAGCCACAATGTCAGCGAAGAAGAAGGGATCAGGCGTGTTCGGAGCAGCCATCTATGATAATGTTATAAAATTTTGTTTTTCACACACCATCATAAAATAGGGAAGTGAGACAAATATCACATAAAAAAAATACAGTATATCATAATCAAATAAAATGAAATGAAATTTCTTCCAATACTATAAAACTGGATCTTTATTGTACTTTTATAAAGATATTGATTAATTTTGTAGTGACTAGTCAGGATAAATGAGCTCATGGCCAACAAAGTAACTCAAGAACATCTCATCTTGAGTAATACTAACTCATTTAAATCCCCAAGGTCATA